>Ga0115000_10000192_pt1 | contig 56248 bp, 46 predicted proteins | sample ArcticOcean_MG_C_6_FD_89690 | JGI IMG/M metagenome (GOLD analysis project Ga0115000, IMG submission 89690) | Marine microbial communities from western Arctic Ocean - ArcticOcean_MG_CB8_128 | ecosystem: Environmental > Aquatic > Marine > Oceanic | place: Arctic Ocean: Canada Basin | collected... | reverse complement strand
TACCCGCCTCTGCTTCGATTCTCCGTCCGGTTCCCGCAGATTAAGCCTCGCGTAGAACTTACTACCACGCTTCCAAAGACCTCGAATGGGGCAGCCGAACTTATCGAATACCGGCACAAAAGCACGTTGAGTTTTGTTCTGGCCAACCTCAGAAGAGGCACAAAAAGAGGCACCACTAGATTTAGATATAATCTTTTTCACTGTTAATAATTTTAAAACAGTGAAATTGGGCTTAGTTTGTTACCTAAACAGATGGTGCCCGCGGCAAGAGTTGAACTTGCACCCCATTGCTGGGACTTGAACCTGAATCAAGCGCGTCTACCAATTCCGCCACGCGGGCATTGTGGGAACCCCCGAAAAGGGGGCTGGAGTTCCTACCCATCCGTGGCCCGGCGTGCAAGCACAATCCCCCACGCAAAGTCGGCCAAGCGCTTGACCAAGCTGATAATCGGCGACTTGACCTGCGAAGCTCTCTCACACACCATTCCCGGCCCGATTTACGGATTTAAATTTCAACCAAACAGAACCATGAGTGCACCCAAGTTACACAACGCCATGTGGCCCGGACTCGTCGGCAAGGGCGACGACGAAGGCCAGGAACCGCCTATCAGCCTGGAACACATGCTCGACCTCACTGCCGCCGCCGAGGTGGATGGCCAGAAATTTGACGGCATCGACTACTTCCTGTTCCTGCCGCACACCAATCCCGAGGCCACCGATGATGAACTGAAAGGCATCGCCGACCTCATCGCCGGCAAGGGCTTTGATATCGCCTCGCTGGTCGCGCCCATTTGGCCCGGCACCGTCGGCGATTCGGCGATGGGCACGGCTGAACAGCGCGGCAAATTTCTCGACGCGGTGAGGATGGCCTGTCGCATTGCGAAGATTTTCAATGAGCACGGTGCGCGCAAGTACGGCGTGATCCGCATCGACTCAGCCGAGTTCGGTGTCGAGAAATGGCGCGAGGATGCCGCAGCCAACACGGCACAAATCGTCGAGACCTTTAAGGAAGCCGCAACCATCGCCGCCGGCCACGGCGAGCGCCTTGCCGCCGAAGGCGAAATTTGCTGGGCTGGCATGCATAGTTGGAAAGATATGCTCGACGTGCTTGAAGGCGTCGGGATGCCCGAGGCGCTGGGTTTCCAAGCCGACCTCGCGCACACATACCTTTACACGCTTGGCTACAACGCGCCGGAGCACGCGCTGTTGCAGGAAGGCTACAGCGCCGAAGAATTCTGGGTGGCTTACGAGCAGATGACCGACAAGCTCCGCCCTTGGACCATCGACTTCCACGTCGCACAGAACGACGGCGAAGTGCACGGTGCCGGAGACCACGACAAGACCGGCAAACATTGCCCCGCCGACGATCCCAACGGCAAACTGGACATCACCCGCTGTGCCGGCTACTGGCTAAAGGACGCCGCCGAACGCAACATAAAGCACATCTGCTGGGACGGCTGTATGTTCCCCAACGCCACGCTGGAGAACCCCGACACGTGGAACACCATCCTCAAGGCGATGATCGACGTCCGCGACGCACACGGCTGGGATTGATCCCAAGTCTTGTCCCGGTAAAACAACCCGATGCAGAGGCGATTCACGCTCAACTACTGTCAGGACGGCGGTTGGTGCGCCGGCAAACTCAAGGAAGTGCTGGGCGTGTTCAGCCAAGGCAATACGCTGGAGGAATTGGAGGTCAACATCGCCGACGCCTATCAACGGGTCATGTAGGAAGCCGCGACAATCCCTCAAGACTCATCCAACGCCAACTAGATTTAGAATAATAAAAATTTTATCATGAGCGAAAAAAAATCACTCAACATTGGACTCATCGGCTATGGCTTTATGGGCCGGACTCACACGAACGGGTACAAGCGCGTCAGCGACTTTTTCCCGGATCTTGGCCACCGACCGGTTCTCAAGGCCGTGTGTGGCCGCACGGAAGATCGCACCAAGGCCTTCGCCGAACAGTGGGGCTACGAGAGCTTTGAAACCGACTGGCGCGATATGATTAAGCGCGACGACATCGATGCCATCGATATTTGTACACCCAACGATCAACACGCCGAGGTGGCCATCGCCGCCGCCGAAGCAGGTAAGATGGTGCTATGCGAAAAGCCCCTGGCCCGAACCGCCGAGGAGAGTGTGCCGATGGTCGATGCCGTCGAGAAAGCCGGTGTGCCGAATACGGTCTGGTACAACTACCGGAGAGTCCCGGCCGTCACCTTGGCCAAGCAGATTGTCGATAGCGGCAAGCTCGGCAAGATTTTTCATTACCGCGCCAACTTCCTGCAGGACTGGACCATCAGTGCCGATCTCCCCCAAGGCGGCGAAGGTCTTTGGCGTCTAGACGCCGCGGCCGCCGGCAGTGGCGTCACCGGCGACTTGCTCGCCCACTGCATCGACACCGCCATCTGGCTCAACGGCAGCATTGCCGACGTGTCCGCCGTCACCGAGACGTTTATCAAGGAGCGCGTGCACACCGCCACCGGCGAGAAGCAAAAAGTCACCATCGACGATGCCTGTATTTTTCACTGCCACTTTGCGAACGGCTCGCTCGGACTGTTCGAATCCACGCGATACGCGCGCGGGCACAAGGCGTTGTACACGCTGGAGATTAACGGCGCCGATGCCTCCATCCGCTGGAATTTGCACGACCTTAACCGGCTGGAGTTTTTCGATCACAGCGACGACCCCAACACGCGCGGCTGGCGCAGCGTCCACATCACCGACGGCGACATGCCGTACATGGACAAGTGGTGGGTCCCCGGCCTCTGCATTGGCTACGAGCACACCTTCGTGCATCAAGTCGCCGATTTCCTCGCCAGCCTCGACAGCGGTAAACCGTGCAAACCAACATTCCGGGACGCCCTCGAGACTGCCCGAGTCTGCGACGCCGTCCTCGCCTCCGCCAAAGACCGAGCTTGGAAAGACGTGTAGCCCCTCGGCAATCGAAGCTTCACTCCTCCACCACCGTACAGGAGTGGGTGAACATTAGGTTGCAGCGGATGGTTGACTCGGCAAACCCGGTGAGCTTGGCCAGCGCTTGGCGATAGCTTGTCATTTGAGGCGCGTGTTTTTCGGCGGCTTGTTTCAGCGATGCCTCATCCCCCACGCGGTCGGTTTTGAAGTCGATGATTTCCGCGCGATCGTCGAACAAGTGCACGCGATCGAACACACCAGAAACCAATTCGTTTTCAAGAACCACATCGAAGGCACGCTCGCGCCAGAGTTGCACGTTGCCTACCGGCTTGGCCAAGCGCTTGGCAAATTCATCGGCGGCGAGACAGCGCTCCATCTCGGCGACGGCTTCCGGCGGCGATTCGCGTAACGGCTCCAACTTGGCCAAGGTCGCCCCATCGAACCACTCAATCTGCTCGAACACCTTGTGAACGGCCAAGCCAAACGAGATGGCATCCGCCCCGCCAAACGCAACCAATTGAGCACCGGACAAAACAACAGCACCATGACCCGCCGCCCGTCGCTTGGCCAAGCGCGCATCCCCACGCTTGGCCCCGATCAAATCCGGCTCGGCTACTGGCTTGGCTTCCACCACCGGCTTGGCCCTCACCCAGCCGAAGCTGCCTTCCTCGAATATCACATTGGCAGGCGCTGACTCGTCCCCGAATGAATTGTCTTCGCCCTTGGCCAAAGTCGTGGTCAGCAGTTGCGCGTAGTTTTCTGAATTGCCCGGCTTGGCGGTGATGACGTACAGCCCGTGGCTTGATCGGGTGAGCGCGACGTATAGTTTACAAAAACTTTCATAACACGCCTCGGAGCGAGCCTCGGCAACAGAGACTTTTAGCGAATCGTCCTGCATACAAATATCCTTGCTTGGCAAATCTAGAATCCAGTCGGCCTCACCGTCATTTTTGTATTGAGTATGCAGAGCTTCGTTGCGCGCCTGATCAAGCCGCTTGCCTTCAAGGTCGGGGACGATGGTGATGTCGAATGTCAAGCCCTTGGCTTTGTGAATAGTCATCACCTGCACTACGCTGGCTCCGGAGGCCTCGGTGATTTCCTGCGCAGGGACGTACCGCAAAAATGCGTCAATATCGCGGCTGCCGGTTTGGTCGAACTGCCGAGCCAACTCGAGGAATTGTGGGGCACGCCAACGGGCAAAGTCGTCCAGTTTTATATCGAGCCGCCCAATCCACTGCGAGGCAACGGCCTCGAAGCCTTGCTGGTAAATGTCGCGTTGGATATCCCGCAACGCCGACTGTTGTTCAGCCGTTTTCGGCGGCAAAAACTTGGCCAACGGGGTAAGCCCAACATGGCCTGCGCTGAAGCCGTCCTCGGGGTGCGCCGCCGCGCGGAAAAGCGAAAGCAGCGCCATGCCAAGCGGATTGTCAGCGCCGGGGTTGGTGGCTGACTCGCCGACAATCGGCATATCCAGCCCCGCGCCACGAAGATGATTCACCAAATCACGGGCAGCCCTATTCGACTGCACGAGAATAGCACACTCCAACCTGTTATTGATGGGCTGAAGTTTTTTTAGCAGTTGCGCCACCACAGGCCAGCGGTCCTCTTTGTCATCAACTTGAAGGTACAACGAGTGGCCCTTTTCTCCGACCCGGTTTTTGGCCGACTTGTGCTCCCCCCAAATCTCCGACCACCGTTTTGCAGCAGATTTGCTTTCATCGAACGGTTCGAGTTTCTCGGCGTTGCCAAAAACCTGATTAACCATTTTAAGCACGTCCGGGCACGAGCGCCACGATTTGTTGAGAGAATCAACTTTAAACTCATCCCCGGTTCCCTGATCGTATTTTTCATTCACACGGTCGAACAACCGGGGATCGCCGCCACGCCATTGGTAAATGGACTGCTTCTGATCGCCGACGCAAAAGAACGTGCGCTCACCGCTGGGATCCTGCACCACCTCGTCGATTAGGTTTTCCACCGCCCGCCACTGTACGGTGCTGGTATCCTGAAATTCATCGAGCAACCAGTGGTCAAACTCACCGTCCAGACGGTACTCAAGATCGAGCCGATCCGGGGCCTTTCCTCCGAGCAACACCCGGCCACCACTAGGCGCGAGTAGCAGCGGCAAGTCGCCAAACATCAAACGACCGGCACGGCGCACCTGCACGTCGTAACGCTCCTCGTACGCCGTCAGCAAGCCATGAATCCCTCGTGTTCGCTCCAGTTTTTTTTCGAGTTCCCAGGCGATGCAGCAACGCAAAACGCGCCCCAGTTTTCGGCTAAAATCCTTCGTAACCGAATAGGTTTTTTTTCGGTTTTCGAATTCCCATTTGCCCTTCTCCAAGTCAGCCAAACCCTCGACCGCCTGCGTGACCAACTTCGGTGTTTTCTTGAAAAGCCCCTTACCCGGCGCCCACTGTTCCAAGTAATCGGCGAGGGTATTCCAGTTACGATGCACCTCGTTGGTGAAGGCAGGATGCTCATTGATGTGCCCCCGCCAGTCGGTCACCAAGTCCGGTAACTCTGCCTTCTCCCTCACCCACGGGTTGCCGCCGGGCCATATACGGGCCGGATCGCCCCAGCGGTCGGCACCGGGCACTCGCAGCAGCAACTCGTGGCAATCCTCTAAATGTTCCACGAACGAGCCGACGAAATTCCGGTTGTCTTTGCCCGCCGTAGCAAGTTGGTACGACTTGATCAGTTCATCCTGATCTGTTTTTTTTACTTGTCTGTTCGCCAACAATTGCTCGAGTACGGTTAGGCGCACCTGTTCCTTGTCGAACTCGCCCATCATCTCGAACCGGCCACCCAGCCCGAACTCGAACGAGAACAGCCCCAGCACACGGTGAAAAAAACTGTCGATTGTCCCTAGCGAAAGATTCCCCATCGTATCCACCAGCTTGCGCAGTGCATCCCGAAATTCAGACGGTTTGGTATCCGGCAAGCCGACGTCCTTGGCCAAGCCCTTGGCCTCCGCCGAATCGACCGCGGCCTTGGCCAATTTTGTCAGGATGCCCTCGAAAAACTCGCCAGCCGCCTTGCGCGTGAACGTCAGCGCGATGATCCGCTCCGGCGCTTGGCCGCTGAGCAGCAGTCGAATGAAACGGTTGGTGAGTTGGAACGTCTTTCCCGAACCCGCCGAGGCGCGAATCATCGTGTTGGGAATCCGGCTCATGCCGCCACCTCCCCCGGCTTGGCCGCTGTGTCCTCCGGTTGGTCAAACAGGATGCCCTCAAAATTATCGTATTTCAGCTTGGCCGTTGGAGGCCAAAATCTATCCGCCGCGATGTCTTTCACCACGCCCTTCGCACAGCCAAGCGCCAGCCCCTTTACCTCATCATCGAATGGTGCCAAAAGACTCACGCCGGTGTCCATACCCACAGACGGGATGTTAAAATAACCGACATTTACTTCAGTGCCGTAATCTTCCTCCAACGCCCAGGCGTACAGCGGCAATTGCAAATCCAGCCAACGGCGCGCGCCGCCCCGGTTATTCACCTTGATATCCAGCCTCGCGTATTCCGGCACGTTTTTAGCGTCGCGCTTTTCTCGGTAGGTTCCCCAGTGCGCCTTGGCCGGTTCCTTGGCCGTGGCCGAGGTCTTGTAATCCAGCACACGCACCGCGCCGGTTTTACAGTTCCGTTCCACTCGATCAATGCAGCCTCGAATCAGTATCCCATCCAGCGTCTCGGTAAAAACCCGCTCGGCCTCGATAATCTCCCAGCCCTTCTTGCGCTCGCTTGCCTGCATGGCCGCCACGTGATGAAGCCGCCGCTCGATGATCTGCTGCTGCACCCGCAGCGGGAGCGGCGGATGACTTCCAAAATCCTGTTCGACCTGCCGCTTGAGTTCAGCAACAAGAAATTTGTAAATAGTATCGGGCGATGTTGCGTTGCGGATTTTTTCGTCGTTCCCAAACGCCTCCAGCACGCAGTGCACCAGCGAACCGAAGCCACGCGCGTCCTGTTCTCGCTGCTCAAAATCCTGCAACTCCATCCCCAGCACATGGCGCAAATAAAAACGGTACGGGCAATTCAGGTAAGCCTTGATCGATGTGGGACTGAGCCTCTCCACCGGTTTGAGTGTCTCGACGCGCAGCGGCCAAGTTGCCTTCCACGCGGGCGGTTGATCATCCGGCGGCAGTGTATCGAACAAATGCCCCACGCGATCGGGCAACTGCTCGTCGGGGCAGCGAAACAACAGGCGCGACGGCTTCAGTGGGTCGCCGTTATTGCGCTGCCGGCCAACGTAAAAATCCACTCGCCCCTCGCCCCGGCTGCTCACCAGCAACTCAATCAACCAAGCGTCTCGGGCGAAACGATCCCCGTTTGTGCGCAAGCCAAGCGCCGCACGGATGCTCTCCGGTAAAAAACGATCGCCGTGAATCGACTTCGGCAGAAGCCCCTCGTTGGCACCGGTCACGAGCAGATGCGGCGCGTCCTCCCACGCCAACTCGAGCCAACCCTGCAGGTCGATCGTGTCCGTTGGTCGCTCCGGAAAAAGCATTTCACGGCTGAAATCGTCGAGCACAAGTGACAATTCCAACGCCGCGTTTCGCGTGGCCTCGGGCGGCACGGCGGCGTCTAGCTTAACGATGCGCTCGTTCAGTTTGCCGATGACTTCGATGCAAATTCCGTCCTCCGTTTTTGCGCTGTCGAACTGGCGACCCGTCAGGGTCGTTTTCAAAAAACCGGCCAAGCCGACGGATAACGGATCATCCTCCAACTCACCCAGCGCACGCTGCAGCAACCGCAACGCCGATCGGGCTGTGATGCGACAACCGATCCCCCCCCACTCACTCCGTTTTTCAAAATCAAGTAGCGTCGCCGCCGCCAGGTCCGCCGGCAAATGCTTGAGCCGCAAATCGTCCAAGCCTCGCAGCAAGTCCGTGGGCTGAATCGAGTCATCCTGTTGCACCAGCCAATCCCACGCGTCCGGCAAACGGAGAAACGCATCCGCGTTGCCGAAAGTCGGATTTTGCAGCACCGACAACAGCGACTCGAGAAACGCATGCAGCGCTGTGCGTCGAACTGATTGTCCGCTCGGTTCAAAACGCCGAATCCCGTTCGCGCCCAACTCGCGCTCAAGATGCGGGATCACCTTTGGATCGGCCGTGCCGACGCCGACCGTTTCGTAAACTTTTTTGTCGTAGCGCTTGAGCCACTTGGCCACGTCGCGAGCTTGGGTTCGCTCGTCCAGTGAGGGGTGGAGTTGCCCGTTGGCCAAGGGCAAATCACGCTTGCCCCAATGCTCCGGTACTGGCCGCCCCCAATCGTCGAAGAGCAACTGGCCGCCCTCCGGCCCGAACACAACAGACTCGATCGCCGCCCCCTGCACCGCCGCTTGGCCAAGCGCAGATTGCACGAGCGGCGACAGGTCTGTGACGCCCATCAGCACAACCCGTTGGATACCCCTGGGCAACACAGGCTTGGCCGCGGCGGTGCGCTTGGCATCGTGCACATCGCGCAAGCCCACCTTGGCCAGCGACTGACGGTAAACCGACTCGAGTTTGGCCAAGTCCTGCCAGCGCTGCGCTTCCTCTTCACAATGTTCTGACTCCGCCACCGCAGCACAATCCCAATCGGAGTCGACGAGTGTACCGCGCAATTCGTGCAGCGATCGCGCCATCAGGCGGCGCCAATTGTAATCCACCGACGACGGTAGTTGCGGGAAAAGCGCAGGGAAACGCCCAAGAGACTCGCCTTGCAACACATTCACCCAATGCCAAAGACAAGCCACCGTGTCGGCGACGGTCTCGGCTGACTCCTCGTCAACCAGCGCAATTGCCGGCGTCGCCGTTTGCGGTGGGAACAGGCCACCCCCACGCTTGGCCATCGCGTTCGCCAGCGCCTCGCGCAAACGACGACCGGCATGCTGGGTCGGCAGCAGGAGTAGTGTCCCGCTTAAGTCGGCCAAAACGCCGGATCCGTCAGCGAGCAACCATTCCGTCGCGGAAGTCAGCAGCGATTTGTCCCAAGTGAGGTAAGTTGTTTTTGGAGCGACTCCCATGCAGTCGCCGCAGTCTATTGACCGGTCCGTCATGGTGCAAACGATACCTCCCCCAATGGGATAAATACTGTCCCATGCGAGATGTATTTTGCCGGGCCTTTACCTGTTGGTTCTGCCTCGCTAGGCTCGCGGAAGATTCGAAATCGTTGACATGGAAACCCAACCTCCCCCTCAAGCGCCCAACCCGTACACGGTGGTGCATGACGCGCCCAAACCAGCGTCGATCAAGGTCTTCGGCATCTTGAATATTGTGTTTGGCGCAATGGGCCTAATTTGCGGTGGAGCCGGAGCCCTGTTCTTTGTTTTGGCAACGCAATCCTCCGAATTCGCATTTGAATTAAATCGCGCAATGAGCGCTCAATATGCCGAGGGATACATCACATTTTTACAATTCTCTTCCTGCTTCGGCGTCATTTTGAGTTTGATCCTGATTATCTGCGGAGTGGGTTTGTTGAGGGAACGAAGCTGGGGACGCAACGGGTCGATGGGCTACGCTGCGATTCAACTACTCTACACCCTTGCCGGCACCGTCCTATCCATGTCCATGATGAAACATGACGAATCGTTTATCTTCAGCGCGGGAGGCACGATGTGCGGCGTGCTCATCGCATTGATCTACCCGATCTGCATCATGATCTTCCTGACCCGCCCGAATATTGTTGAGGCGCTGAAGGAATAAATCGTCACCGTGGTCGCTTACCAGGGCTATTCCAGTTTTTATGCCACTGATACTCCCAAAGTTTTTCATTTGGTGTCAGGCTGGCATGACCGTCGTAGAATACCAGGTTGATCGCACCCGGCAATGGCTTGTCCCGATACTTGCTGGATGGTAGTGGCAGGGTTCCCGCCGGATACTTGTGGCGCGCCAAAGTGATCCGAGCCATTCCCGCATTCTCACCGACGCTGCCAAGGGCGAGGTTACTCGCCGGTGAATGCCTCTCCAGTGGCCAGGCATCCACCCACATTGAGTCACAGAAGATCGGGCTCTCACTCGAATGCCGTACATCCGAGTCAAGCCGGAAGGCAAGATCCCTGGCCATCCCGTGCTGTGTTATCCATGCCTGATTCCAATCACCGGCATAAAACCAGCCATTGAGTGCATAACTGCCAGTCCACTTGGGCTCTCGGGTGCCGGGGCGCAATTCACCGCCCCAAACCCATGCCGAGGTTGAATCGCCTCCCTTCCCCTTTCTGTATGGCGCAGTAGGACAAAGACGTATCGCATCAGTCTTGGAATAATACTCCCCAATCGAGTCCATCCAAAGTTTCCCATTGCCCATGGTATATGAAGGAGTCTTGCCTGTTTCATTTGAATACAGGAAAAAGCCCAAACCCAGTTGTTTCAGGTTGCTAAGGCACTTTATCTCAGCCGCCTTGCTCTTGGCTTTGGCCAGAGCCGGCAGCAACAACCCAGCAAGAATGGCAATGATCGCGATTACCACCAGCAGTTCGATCAGCGTGAAACCGCTTCGTCGCACACTTGCTTTGGTTCTTCTATTTGTCATGAGCTAAACAAACCCCACCCTAAACTTCCCCCGATAGCTCCTGTGTAGCCGGAAGGCCGGAACGAACATGCAAATCACGCTGGGGAAAGGGTATCTCTATGTCATTATCCCTTAGTTTTTGCTCGATGATAAAATTCATTTCACTTGTGAAATGAATTGGGGTTGCTGTCATTTCCTTAGTCCACACACCCAACTCAAAGTTGAGTGAGTTGTCCCCAAACTCGGTGAACAGCACAACCGGTGAGGGGTCGCGAAGGGCCTTTGGATGTTCCTCTGCCGCCTCAAGCAACAATCTCTGCAGCAGTTTCAAGTCGCTGCCGTACGCCACGCCGACCGGCACTCGAATACGCACTTTCGGGTCACCGTGGCTCCAATTTGTAACGGTGTTCGAAATGAAGTCAGCGTTGGGAACAATCATGGTGATGTTGTCATTGGTCACCACCGTCGTGCTTCTGAGCTGAATCTTCGTCACGCGCCCGGCCACGCCAGCCACATCAATCCGGTCACCGATCGAAATCGGCCGCTCGGCCAGGATGATGATGCCACTGACAAAATTGTTGATGATGTTTTGTAGGCCAAACCCAACACCAACGCCGAGCGATGCCGCAATAATCGCCAGTGAACTGAGATCAAATCCTACCGCCTGAAAGGCAACATAAAACCCGATGGCAATCAGGGTGTACCCAAGAATCCGGCTCAGGCCAAACTGCAGCGACGGCTGCAGCCGGGTCTTGGACAGTAACCGGCGAATAAGCAGCCGCTGGAGTATACGCTCAACGATGATCACTGATGTGAACAGGAACAAAAGCAACAGGATGCCGCCGGTGGTGACCGTGTCGGGTCCGAAGAGTTCCATGGTCCAAGCCTTGACGATGAAGTCCAAGATAGCTTGCATTGTCTCGTTCATATCTTTGCCGTCTATGACATATTAGTCATCGTGTTAAAACACTCCCCTCCTTGCCCCCGTTTTTGCGCAGGAAGGCGGCGGTGTCGTTGTGCAGCGTGCCAACCGCCCAATCCAGCGGTGTACCCTGATCACTGTCCAACGAGTTTACCTTCGCACCCGCCTTCAACAACAACCGCACCGTCGGCGTATCGCCCAATTCTGCGGCCAGGTGCAGCGGAGTTTTATCGGCTTTGTGTTTCACGTTCACATTGGCTCCGCTTCGCACCAACAAACCGGTAATCTCCGGATGCTTGTTGTAGATCGCGTAGTAGAGCGGCGTGCGCCCCAGCGCATCCCGCGCGTCTACATCCGCACCGGACTCGATCTGCGACTGCACCGCAGCCGTGTCGCCGTTTTGGACATCCTGCCAAACGTTCGATGCGCCGCAGCCGGCTAATAGCACGACTGTCATCATTAGTGTACCGCGAACCTTCAATTTCTCCGGCAAACATCAACCAAAAAACATGCCCACAGCAAACAAAAAACGCTGACGGCGCCCGGTCAAGCCGCTACTGTCGCGGGTGTCAGACACTACTTAAAATGAAAATCACACGAACAATCACCCTGTCCCTGTTGGCCACGCTCGCGATTGGCAAAGCGCAACTGTTCGCCGAGGCCAAGCCAGGCAAACCTGTCACCCAAGCGCTGATCACCGGCACCGAGGCCGGTTGGCGTGCCATGACGAAAGACGACTTTGTTAACGTCAACTGCGCCGATGACACATGGTCATTCGAGGGCAATACCATTAAGTGCACCGGCAAACCGGTCGGCGTCATCCGCACCAAAAAACAGATCACGAATCTTGAGTTGGTCGTCGAGTGGAAACACAAGCAGTACGGAGGCAACTCCGGCGTGTTTCTTTGGGCCACACCGGACAGCATCGAGCGGCTCGCGGCTGGCAAGGGCCGTCTCCCAGCCGGCATCGAGGTGCAGGTACTCGACCTTGGCTATGCCGAGAAATACGAGAAGCAACACAAGAAACCGTCCGACTGGTTCACCTCTCACGGCGATGTTTTCCCCACGCAAAACGCCAAAATGAAACCGTTTCCGCCGGTCGCTCCGAACAGCAGCCGGAGTTTCCCCTCGAAGAACACGACGAAGGGAATCGGCGAATGGAACCACTATTACATCCGCGCCATCAACGGCGAAGTGCGGCTGTGGGTGAACGGCGTCGAGGTCTCCGGCGGCACCGATTGCAAACCGGCCACCGGCTATCTCTGCCTCGAGTCCGAGGGCGCGCCGATCGAGTTCCGCAACCTACGTATCCGCGAACTGCCGTAACCCCGGCCTCACTCCACTCGGCCGATGAGCACGACGAACTCGCCCTTAGGCTTGCGCTCGCTGTACGCGGCGAGCAACTCCGCCGGCAGGCCGCGCTGGATTTGCTCGAATTTTTTCGTCAACTCCCGCGCCAAAACGACCGGCCGATCAGGTGCAACCTCGGCCAACTCCCCGAGCAGCTTCACTACGCGATAGGGCGACTCGTACAGCGCAAGCGTCCCCGGCAACTCCAACAGCTTGGCCAAGCGCTTGGCTCGTTGGCCGCTTTTCACCGGCAGGAAGCCGACGAAATGAAACTCGTTCGTGGCCAAGCCGCTCGCCGTCAGCGCCGCCACCAAAGCGCACGCTCCAGGCACCGTCTCCACCCGGCAACCGGCCTCGATCACTGCCGTGACCAGCCGGTGCCCCGGGTCGCTGATGCCCGGGCTCCCGGCATCGCTGACCATCGACACCGTTCCTCCGCCCTGCAGCAACTCGACGATCTCACCGGAACGCTTGGCTTCGTTAAACTTATGTGTGCTGACCTGCCGCTTGGCCAAGCCGAGGCGTTTGAGCAGCATCCCGGTGTGGCGCGTGTCCTCCGCCGCCACGAGGTCGCAGTCGCGCAGCGTCCGGATCGCCCGTAGCGTGATGTCCTCCATGTTGCCGATCGGCGTCGCCACGAGGTACAGTGTCCCCGGCTCCAACGGCGCGGGCTTCACATCGGGAAGAGAAATCGGCTCGGACATTGTTCAGGCGGCGGTGGCGAGCGCAATCGCAAGCGGCGGCATCGGGCAACCGAGTGAATCAGAGATGGCGCGGAGCAGCTCGGCCTCCTGGATTTGCAGGTAACCGTCGGCCGAGACAGTGGCGGCAGCGGCCTCGATAAGTTTACGCTTCAGGTTGATGGCTACTCCGTCAAGTGTGACGAGGGCTTGATCCAGTTCCTGCAAGCCGCAATCGACATCCGGCAACTTGGTCAAACGTGTGGCGTCGAGGTGGGACGCGCCGGCGTCGTAGGCCGTTTGGATGGTTTCGTCGTTGCTGCCGGCCGTGCAGGCGAGGGATGAAATGAGCACGCTGCATTCGTGGCTCAACTTTTTCAGCGAGTAGTATCGTACGGGTTTTTTTTGCTGCTTCACAAAATGCGGCTCGAGATGCCGGATCACGAGCTTGGACAGCGAAAACTCGAACAGGTCGATCTTCTCGTCCGCCGCCGCCAAGGACTCCAGCAGTTTGGTGAAACGCTCGAACTGATCCTTCGCCATGCGCCGCAGCGAGCCGACGGCCAGGTCGGCGACGGGCAGCTTGGCGCGTGGATCGAGCGATGCCACGTTGGCACTCAACTTGAGGGTGGCCTTGGCCATTTGTTCGCTGAAGAGTTTGTCCACTTGGCCAAGCTGCTTTTTTTGCACCGGCCCGTCCTTCGGGTCGAGCAACAGCGCGAACACCAGCGCGCAGGCGTCGTGCGTATCGTGAGCGGCAGCACTCACCGCCTCAGGTAGCGACGCAAGCAGCGCGGCGGCAAAGTCAATATGCTGTTGGGTCGGGTTGCCGATCGAGTCGGCGACCGCAGCGGCCGAGCCGACCTGCACTTGGCCGGCAGCAGCCAGGCCCATGATCACCGGCGGGAGCGCTTGGCCAAGCGCATCGCCCACCCCGGGGATCGGGATCCCGGCGGATGTTTTAGCCGGTGCGCTCTGCCGTCTTGGCGGCGGCGACTGATCGAATCTTACACCGGAAAAGTCGCCGTCGAAACTTGGCTCAAGCAGCTGAATGCGCTCGAGCAGCGGTGGGTGGGTGGAGGTCATGGAAAACCAAGACCGACTCAGTGCGTTGCCAAAAAACATGTGACTGGCTTCCTCCGCGTTGGGGGTGCTGAGCAGTCGGGAACCGCCGCTAAGCGCGCCGATTTTCTTTAACGCACCGGCCAAGCCCTCAGGATTGCGGGTGAACTGTACGGCCGAGGAGTCAGCGAGGTATTCGCGCTGACGCGACACGGCGCTCTTGATGAGATTGCCCATGAGGATGCCCAGCCCGCTGGTGGCCATAAGGCCAAGGCCTATAATCCCGATGGCGAGAGCCCCGCCGCCTCCCCCGTTTTCGCTGCTACGGCGACTGCGACCGTGCGATGAATAAAAACCGATTTGCAACAAAACGCGCCCGATGACAGCCAGCGCAATGAGCCCGAAAACCACAGAGACTAGACGGAGATTGAGCTTCATGTCTTGATTAAGAATGTGACTGAACTCGTGTGCGATGACACCTTGTAGCTCGTCGCGGGAAAGCTTGCGCATGCAGCCTTCGGTGACTCCGATCACGGCATCGTCGAGCGTGTAACCGGCCGCGAAAGCGTTTATGGCCTCTTCGCCCTCCATGACGTAAACCTCCGGCACGGCTACGCTTGAGGCGATGGCCATTTCCTCGACGACATTCATCAGCTTGCGCTCGTCGGGGTCGGTGGTGGCCATGTTGACGAGCCGCCCGCCCATCATCGCCGCGATACTGGAACCGCCACCGCTCAGTTGAACGCGCCGGAACAACCCAGCCATGCCAATGACGGCGAACGTCCCCATAAAAACCAAGACGGCGAGCATCGGGTCCTGCAACGTTGAAAAATTGCGCTCCTCATCCACGAAGGGGATGACCGCGGCAATAATCAGGAAATTCAGCAGGGAGATGAGCAGAACCGCGACGCAGAAAAGAAAAACCAGAACCCCGGTTTTTTTCTTGGCCTTATTTTGGCGCTCAAAGAAGTCCATGTTGAGCGATCCCTTGATCCCTTGCCTCCGAGATCACATGTCGTCGAACGAGATGTCGAGGTCCTTCTTTTGATCGGCAGTGACAACGGCCTTACCGACATCCCCCAAGCCTTCGACCTCGAAGAAGATCGCCTCCGTGAAACCAAACATACCTGCGACCATGTTGGCCGGGAAAACCTGCAGCGCGTTGTTGTAGCCCATCACCGAGTCGTTGAACGCCTGACGCGAAAAGGTGACCTTGTTTTCGGTTGAGGTCAGTTCCTCGGTCAGCTGCATCATGTTTTGATTGGCCTTGAGGTCGGGGTACGACTCGCTTAGCGCGAACAGGCGTCCCATCACGCCGCCAAGAGTGCCCTCAGCGGCCACCATCTGCTTCATCGCCGCCGGATCGCTTGGGTTCGCGCTGACAGCCGCGTTGGCGTTGGCAGCCATGTTGCGTGCCTGAATGACCTCCTCCAGCGTGGTTCGCTCGTGTTTCATGTAGCCTTTAACCAACTTCACGAGGTTGGGTATCAGGTCGTACTTGCGCGTCAACTGGATACCGATCTGCGAGTAGTTATTGTCCTTGGCATTGCGCTTGCGGATCAAGCCGTTGTAAATGCCCATCACCCACAGGCCAACGATGACCGCCAAACCAACTAATGCCGCAAATATTATTACTAGTCCTGTCATTTTTTAATCCTTTCGTTTCCAGACACCAATATTTGGTAAACTACCGGATGAAGTCAATTCATAATCTATGCCATCGATTATAGCCTGAAGTTATCTCAGCCACGGCTGGAATTGCAGTGAGAACAGATCTGCATTTTTCAACTCAAACCGCAACTGCACCGCCGGGTGGGTTTGGCGCAGGTGGCTGATGTCAGCGTTGGCTTTGCCGACGTTGTTTCCGATGACGCTTTTCCACATGACGGTTTGGTTGAGTTGATCGCCAGTCAGGGGTTGGCACTCGGAGAGTGAGTGGCCGGGGATGGCGGTACCGTTGGGCTTATACAGGCCGACGCGGACTTGGCCGCCTTGGTTCGCGCTGTAGTTGAGCGTCAGGCGGTCTGCCAGACGGCCCAGCTTGATGAGCTTGGTGATGAGTACGCCGCCTTGCGCACCGCCTCGCAAGGAAACGAAGCCGTCCTTCCTGTATTCGAACCGCCGCACGCGGCTGTCGGGGCCGGTGTAATATGCCTCGGTGGCGTACACGGAGAGATGATTCGGGCGGGCGGGAATCTCGACAATGCCCCACGCCATGTAGTTGCTCCGGTTGCCGCCTCGGTCTTTCGGGGCCGATTCCGGCACTACCGGCTCGAGCCACCGGTGGAAGAGCAACCCATCCCGGCTGGTCATCAGGGTCGGCTCGACGCGCTGCCCCTCTTCCGGCAGATAGCTCGTGGGGAAACCTATGAGAAGGTGCTGCGCCCGCCCGTACGGCTGCACGGCGTTGGTGTACAGGTGCTGCATGGGAATCCCCTCCTGATATTTGAGCAGCACCGGCTTACTCCAGTTGATGAAATCGCTCGAAGTGCCGGTCATGATGGCGCGTATGCCGTTGACGAAGGAGCGGTGATACTCGCGGTACTGCAGCGTGTGTGCGTCCCAATAGGCAAGATTCTGCGAATCAAACTCACCCTCGGTGATCACCGGTTCATTCCGCATCAGCTTCCAGCGGATGCCGTCGGGCGACTCAAAAACATACAGTCCTTTTTTCCCAACGGGTCGGCCGCGGGAGATGCCCTTGTAGCGCGACTCGGGAGGACAGGCGGGATTGCCATCCTTAAACGCCACAAAGCAATGTGTGCCAAGGCCATCGACGACGATGTTGTTTTCCCTCGAGCCGTTGAACTCGAATAGGCCAAGTTTCGGCTTCACCCAGTGGATACCGTCCCGGCTCTCTGCGTAGCAGGTCACCTCGCGATGTGTTTCCTTTTTCGTCTCGGTATCCCAATGGGATGCACGATAGTACATCCGAAACAAATCGCCATCGCGAAAGATCGTGTAATACGCGCTGGTGTTCCCCTCCCACGGCGCGTCGGTGATGAACACAACCTCCTTTGGCTCAGGCTTATGCAGAAACTGTTTTACGCCGCCGGTCATGTCGGCAATCATATGTCCATCGACGAACAACTCGCGCTGCGTGCCGTGCTCGCCAAGTGTCAACGGCTCAGTGGCCGTTGTAAGTTGCGCGGCAAACAGCAACGCAATAACAAAGGAAACGTGACGATATATTTTCATGGTGTTCAATGTGCGCATCGTGGCAATTTCAAATCAAACCGCGTAGGAAATTCGCCGTGCCGCTGGCCGACTTCTCCGGCGTCTCCCCCGGCTGCGCCGACTGGTGCACGGTGACCGTCCCGTCGTAGCCGACTGCTTTCAACCCGGCGAACACACGATCAAAATCAACCCCTCCGGGCGAGTGCACCGAGATCAGGTCGAACGACACGTCGCCGCCGCACCATGTCGGCAGCGTCAATCCGCCGTCCGGCTTGAGTAACTGATTTTGCAGATAGACGTTAAAGATCCACTTGGCCAAGCGCTCGATCGTCGCTTGGCCGTAATCCTGCCCGCAAATCTCAAGGTTGGCCGGCTCGTAAACCAAGCCGAAGTTTGGGCGGTCAATCGCCGACAACGTCCGCTCGATCCCCTCCACCGTCTCGAACAAACTCAGAGTGTGGCATTGGTGCACGAGTTGGATGCCGTGCTCGGCCGCCTCGTCGGCGGCACGCCGGGCGTTGGCAATATCCGACTCGTGCTTGAGCGCGACGCGAATTCGCGGCGCACCCAGGCGCTTGGCCAGATCGAGGTACGGCGTGATATTGGTCAGCGCGTTTGGCCCCTTTTCGTTGTTGTAAACCGTGTCAAAGTCGCCGGTGACCATGCTCACGGCCAAGCCGGTTTCAGCCAGGCAATCGGCTGCTTCCTCAACAGCTTTCGGCGGCGAATGCACCCCCACTTGAGACGCCCTCATGCAGAGCGCCTCGTAGCCGCAGCGCTTGGCCAAGCGAGCCAAGTCGCCGAGCGGCATCGACGCCTCCTCCTTGGAGTGAAACTCCTCGGCAATCCGTACAGAAAGTGAAAATTGCATGATCGCAGTGCGCTTGGCCAAGCTATCCCCCGTGGCAGTCTGAGGCAATCTCATTGCAATACTGCTATAATGCCGGACGATTTTTGCAGTTGCCGCAAGCGACACAAAATGGCAGAATAAAATGCGATATGAGTGCCTTACAAAACAATATTCCAATCACCCAGGGCTTGTTCGGAACGACGGAGCTTGACGAGACCCGTTCCGCTGCCATCAAGAAAACTTACGCCCTGCTTTCGTTGGGCGTGGTCGCCGCCATAGCCGGTGGCTTCATCGGGGCGAGGACACCCGCCTTGGTTCAGTTCTTTTCCACTTGGATGGGCTGGATTGTGGCGATGATCGCCCTCAACGCCATCCCGCGCGTAGCCATGGCCGCTCGGCATAATCCGGTCATGGGCACCCTTGCGTTGATCGGCGACGGCTTGATTTCAGGCCTGGTACTTGCGCCGGTTCTCTTCATGGCCAGCGTCGTCGCGCCGGATATCGTCCCGGCTGCATTGATCCTGACCGCCATCGTGTTCTCCGGAGTCACGTTTGCCGTAATGATCACCAAAGCTCAGTTCTCAGCGCCGCGCGGACTAATGACTGGGATGTTCTTCGCCATCATCGGCGTCATCTTCCTGAATATGTTTCTGGGTATCGGTTTCCTTAGTATGTTGATCTCCGGTGCGATTGGCATCTTCGGTGTGTTCATTCTCGTGAACGCCACCAGCCAGGTCTTGAACAACCCGGAATACGACGAACCAACGATGGGTGCCTTGATGCTCTTCGCCGGTCTGTTCAACGTCTTTGTGGCGATCATCCACCTTCTGCTCATTTTCACGGGCCGGGATGATTGACAGTCTTACTTTAGCAGCAAAAAGGCCAAGCCGGATGGCTTGGCCTTTTTTTGTGGCTACCGTGAAAGTGAAAATCAGAGTGGCTTAACCACGATGTTTTTGAACCAGACCGGGTGGCCGTGGTATTGCAGCCCGATGCTGCCGGTGCGCGGCATGTCTTTCAGCGCAGTACGAAACTTGTTGCGGGAGCCGTCCGGATTTTTGCGTCCGGTTGTCCATTGATCCAAATCGGCAACGACGACCTGTTTTCCGTTCAGCACGACTTTTACCGAAGCGCCGTTGACGGTGAGCTTCATGTGGTTCCACTCGCCGGCCGGCTTGGTCGGGTTCGAGTCTGGCGCGAGCGCATCATACAGCGCACCGCAGTCGTGCTTGCCCACCTTGGCCTTGCCGTGTGAATCGAAAATCTGGATCTCGAAACCGCCCTGCACCGCGTTCTTCGGATCGGTGCGAAAGAACACGCCACTGTTGCAGCGCTTCGACATCTTAAAGTCGAGTGCCAACTCGAAGTTGTCATAGTTAGCCTTGCTCCAAATGTAGCCGCCCGGCTTGGCACTTGGCCCGAGCACCCCGTCTTTTGCCTCCCAGGCACCTGGCTTTTGTTGTGTCCAGTTTTTTAGGTCGTTGCCATCGAACAGCTGGATTGCCTTTTTGCTATCGGCAGCTTGTCCAGTGATGCAAATCAAGCCGACGACCAACGATAGCACCCAGTTGATGTTTCGTTTTTTCATGTCAAGAAATTGTGGGTCAAGTTGCCCTTGCCCGCCCACAAAAAGCAACCCACTTGCCCTAGCTGCTATCTCGCGGAAATCTCGAGCATGCGCTCGATCGGCTGATGTGCGCGCTCGATGACGGCCTCGTCTAGTGTCACCTCCGGCGTGCGGTTTGCCATGCAGTCGTGCAGTTTTTCAAGGGTGTTCATTTTCATAAAACGACACTCGTTGCAGGCACACTTCTCGGTCGGCGCAGGGATGAACTGTTTCTCCGGGCACTCCTTCTGAAGCCGATGCAGCATACCTACCTCAGTGGCGATGATCAGCGCTTTAGCTCTGGAGTCGCGGCAGAAGTTGACCATTTTCTCGGTCGAGCAAACCTCGTCGGCGAGCATGCGGACAGCCTTGGTACACTCGGGATGCGCTACTAGCGGCGCATCGGGGTGCTCGCGGCGAATTCGCGTGATGCTCTCGTGCGTCCACTCGACGTGCACGTAACAGTTCCCCTGCCACAATGTCATCGGTCGGCCGGTCTGCTCGATCACCCACGAGCCAAGGTTTTCGTCCGGCACGAACAGCAGGTCGCGATCCGCCGGAGCTGCCTCAACAATTTTTTTTGCGTTTCCGCTGGTGCAAATCACGTCGCTCAGCGCCTTCACCTCGGCACTGCAATTGACATAGGCAATGGTGTAAAAGTTGGGGTTAGTCGCCTGCAGTTTGCGCAGTTTTTCCGGTGGGCAACTCTCCTCGAGCGAACACCCAGCGTCGCGGTCCGGCAGCAGGACAGTTTTTTTTGGCGACAAAATCTTTGCCGTCTCCGCCATGAAGTGAACGCCGCAAAACACAATGACGGCCGCATCGGTCTCGGCCGCCTGCCGTGAAAGGCCAAGTGAGTCACCCACATAATCCGCCAAGTCCTGAATCTCAGGCACCTGGTAGTTGTGCGCGAGGATCACGGCGTTGAGATCATCCTTGAGCTTAATAATCTCGCGGGAAAGCACGTCAAGCCTCTCCGGCGGAGTGCGGCGCTCCACGCGAAAACCGGCAGCAGCGCTTGGCTGGATCTCGGTCATATCGATCACGGAGGAAACAGTACGGCCACCGCTTGGCCGGGTCAACAGGGGCTTGCCTCGCTTGACCAAGTGCGTAGTTTCCCCGCAGCAGCATGAGCACACAAATTACCCGCCGCCGATTCGTTCAGCAAGGCGTGTTCACCATACTCGCCGCCGGGAGTGCCCGCACATATGCCGCCAACGAGCGGCTCGACATCGGCATCGTCGGCGTAGCGAACCGGGCCAAAGCCAACCTCAACGGCGTCGCAGGCGAGAATATCGTCGGGCTGTGCGACGTGGACAGTAACTTTCTCGCTCAAGAGGCCGGGCGTTTCCCGAGGGCCAAGCGCTATGCCGATTTTCGCCGGATGATAGGGCGCGAAAAACTCGATGCGCTCGTCGTCAGCACGCCGGACCACACCCACGCCGTCGCGACTGCCGCCGGGCTGCACAACGGCCTGCATGTTTACTGCGAAAAACCGCTGACGCGCACGGTGTCCGAGTGCCGCGCCGTCACCGAGTTGGCACGGCGCAAAAAGCTCGTCACGCAAATGGGCACGCAGATTCATGCTGGCGACAACTACCGGCGCGTCGTCGAGTTGCTACGGGCGGGCGCCATCGGCTCGGTGAAGGAGGTTCACGTCTGGGTCGGCTCAGACATGGGCGGCGGCTCTCGCGGAAATGCGAAGCACAAAGTTCCCGCCAACCTTGATTACGATCTCTGGCTTGGGCCGACCCGTTATCACGTTCCGTATCACCCTACGCATCATCCGTTCAGTTGGCGGCAGTGGTGGGACTTCGCCGGAGGCTCACTTGCCGACTTGGGCTGCCACCACATCGACCTGAGCCACTGGGCGCTTGGGCTGCAGCACCCCAGTCGGATCGAGGTCGTCAAGGGGCCCAAGCCGGACGCCGAGGCCACACCTTACTCGTTGGTGGTTAATTTCCATTACAAAGCCCACGGCAAACAACCCGCCACCAAGCTATGCTGGTATCATGGCGAACACCGTCCGCCTCACTTCGCCGAGGGACTCCTGCCCAAGTGGGGCAACGGCAGTCTTTTCGTCGGCAACAACGGCATGTTGCTCGCCGACTACGACAAGCACGTGCTCCTACCGGAGAAAGATTTTACGGATTACGAAAAGCCTCAGCCCAACATCCCCCGCTCTCTTGGCCATCATCGGGAATGGATTAACGCCATCAAGACCGGCGGCACCACAACCTGTAACTTCGACTACGCCGGGCCGCTGGCCGAGGTGGTGCTGCTCGGCAATATCGCCCACCGCACCGGCGCTGCCCTCGAGTGGAATCACGGGGAAATGAAACTCACAGGCCACCCGGAAGCCGCCGAACTCATGCAGCACATTTACCGCGCTGGCTGGCAGCTTTGACCGGCGCTTGGCCAATCGCATGAAAAACTGGCCAAGCCTCCCAACCGCATGTTAGATTTTCGTTATGCCTATTGATCAAGTACTTAAGGAAACAGAAGACAAGATGGCCAAGTCCGAAGCGGCTATGATGCACGAGTTCGAGGGGGTCCGCACCGGTAAAGCCAACCCCGCGCTGGTGGAAAACATCATGGTGGACGCCTACGGCTCAAGTATGCGCATGCGCGACATGGCTGGCATCACTGCCCCCGAGTCGCGAATGATACTGATTCAACCGTGGGACGCCAGCACGGTGGGAGCCATCGCCAAGGCCATCCAGGCCGCCAACCTTGGCCTCAACCCGGCGATTGACGGCAAAGTCATCCGCATCGCCCTGCCGGATCTCAGCCAGGAACGGCGCGAGGAACTCGTCAAGGTGGCCAGAAAGATCACCGAGGACGGCCGAGTCGCCGTGCGTCACATCCGCCGCGATGCCAAGGAGGGCCTGAAGAAATCAGCCAAGGAAGCCGGTGTCTCCGAGGACGAAATCAAGGGTGCCGAAAAACAGGTGCAAACACTCACCGACGACTGCATCCAGAAACTCGACGCCCATCTCACCGACAAGGAAAAGGACATCCTGACGGTGTAACGCATCAGCAAGTTCGCATCATCAGTTTTCGTAATGCTAGCAAAGCTGCGCCACCATAAGTACACCATACTTCACGCGGTAGACCATGCGATGCTACTCATAGATGCGGCGCGACCAGTACCCCTTCAGCAGACGGCGAAGCCGCTCCGGTTTTCCAATCCCGCAAAATGGATCACGACTCGTGTCACGGATCAATTGATTAATCCGCTTAGCCAATTTTTTGTGGTAGCCAGCCAATACAGGTAATAACCCAAAGCCTGCTCCGAGAACAGGAGTCTCATTCTTCGTCGATTTCGACAACTTTACACTCGGCTTCCTCTCCCGTTTCGAGCGACATCATGACCACCGCCTGGTCGCGTTTACGGGTGATAATCACTCGACTCCGATCCTCACAAACTTCATTGATCGTCGCCGCTAAATTTTCTCGAGCCGCCGTGTAGCTAATCGCTTTCATATGGACATAATAATGTCCAAGTACAGCATCCTCTCAAGGGTTGATTCTCGGGCACGAATTTCTCGGGTTTCTACAGATTTAATTGAGGGAACTCTAAACCCTAAAATAGAAACACTAATCAAATTCCAATCTGGAAAACACAACCCGTGTAAATCCGTAAAATCTGTCTCCCCTTTTCCTGCGCTGCTTACTTTCTCGCAGCTACTTCGGTTGACTCTGGCGGCGGAGTGAATTTTTGGAGGAGCTTTCCTGTATTAACTTCCCATACACGGAGGATGCCGTCAAAGCCGCCGCCGACTGCCAACTTGCCGTCCGGTGTCACGTCGCTGGTGTGCATGAAGGCGCTGGTGTCGGGCAGGCGTCGCACTTCTCCGCCGTCTTCCTTCACAACCTTGACCACATTGTCGCCAGCTGAGACGACCGCCTGTGTGCCGATGCCGAGGAAGTGCACGGAGGTGACTTCCTTTTTGAAGCCCCCGAACGATTTCTTTTGTTCGCCGTTGAGAATGTTCCATATTTTCACCGCCTTGTCCGCACCGACGCTGGCCAGTACCCGGCCGTTTCGCTGCCAACTCACGCCTAGCACATGGCCTGTGTGCCCCTCCAGCGCACGGAGTTCACTGCCCCGGTTTGTCTCGAAAATACGAGCGAAGCGGTCGCTGCCACCAGAGGCCAGCCGGCTACCGTCCGGCGAAAAAACTAGCGAACAGACCGTGTCGCTGTGTGCCTCGGGGATTCGCAATACTTCCGAGCCGTCCTCCACGTTCCAAATGTAAATCTCACCGCCTCGCGACGGGAAGCCGCCGCCGGTGGCCAGCCATTGGCCGTCGGGGCTGAAGTCGAGCGCGATCACGCGATCCTCAATCGGCGAGTCGTCACCGCCGCCGCCGATCGACTGCGCCAATGACCATACCGGCTCCGGCGCCAACACTGCCATCTCCGGCGAGCCTCCAGCCAGGGCCAATCGTCCATCGCTTAAAAGCCGAATGAACTGCGCCGGACGGCCGGACGGCGCAACGGGATGCGAACGAGCGCCGGTGGCAGTCGCCCAAGCCTGAACCCGGCCGTCGATGGACAGCGTGTAAACCAGAGATCCAGCGACGGAGTACATGGCGTCGAGGCAATCCTGCATCCCGGCAGCCGCAATCAACTTGGCCTCGGCGAGTGCGGCTTCACGCTCAGCGGGTAGCTTACCGGCCTCGGTCTGCTCGACCCTGGCTTTTTCCAAGCTCGCCTCAGCGGTTTTTACGTTCTTTCCGGTGAAGCCGACTTCCGACTTGGCCAAGTCGATCTCGAGCCTGGCTTTGTCCATTGCGCCCCCGGCGTCAGCGATTTTTTTATCGATATTCTTCTTTTCCTCCGGCGTTTTCTTTTTGCGTTCCTCGAGTGCGGCCAAGGCTTTGGTTTTGCCGTCGAGTGCGGCCACTGCAGGTTTCACTCTTGCCTCGGCGGCGACGAGCGATTGTGTCGCAGTTTGCAGTCCTGTTTCCGCCTTGGCCAGTTGCTGCTTGGTCGGCGCGTGTAGATCAAGCGCGGCCTCGAACTCGTAGACCTTGCGCTTGGCCAAGGCGGCGACGGCCTCGGCCTGCGTCGCCAAGGTTTTATCGTCCTTGGCTTTCCCTGAGACGGCGCGCGCTTCCGCCGCGAGTTGCGTGGCATTTTGCGCGGCTGAGCCAAGCTGCATAAACTCGGCGGACAGCTTGACCTTGGCGGCAGCGGCTTGAGCCTTGGCCTCGCTGGCCTTGGCCAATGCGTCCTTTGCTTTTGCGGCAAGCCCCTGCTCCGCCTTCAAGGCAGCCTCGGCCTCGGCCTTGGCTTTTGTTGCGATCTCGGTTTGTTCTGGCAGCGCAGCGATTTCTTCGGCTAGTTTTTTCAGGCCGGCCTCGGCGTTGGTTTTTTCCTTTGTTTTGTCGACCAAGTTTTTTTCGTGCTTGGCCAGGGCTTCCGTTGCCTTCTTCGCTGCGTCGTTGTCCTTTTTTAGATCCTTTTCTTTGCCCCCGACACTGGCCTTGTGGTAGCCGACCTCGGCCTTCACGAATGCCAACGTCTGCTCAGCCTTTGCCACCGTCTCGGCGGCGAGCGGATAGCCTTGTAATAGAGCCGTAGATTCCCACTTGTCCGTGTCCCAGAGTCTCGCCGTTGGGCCGCCGAGTGTCGCGACCTGTTTGCCATCGGCCCGAACCCGCAAACCTGTGATCGGCGCGCCGTGGTCAATTTCCTTTTCCTCTTTGCCGTCCCCGACGTTGAGTACGACCAATTTGTTGTCGGTGCGGCCGAGCAACACTTTTGCGCCACCAGGTAACGCCGCCAGCGCCGTGATGTCGCCACCCGGTTTCCATTCGTTCACGACTTTGCCGGGGTTGATAGCAGCCCAAATCTTGAGCGCGCCGCCGGGATGTGCCGTGGCGAGTTCCCCGTCGTTCAGCCAGGTGATGGCTTGCGCGGCCATCGGCGACGACTCGCGAGTGATGCGCTCGCCGGTCGCCGTTTCCCAGGTGCGCACCCGGCCGTCGGCGAACAGCACGGCGACGCGGTTGCCGCTGGGCGACACCGCTAGTTGCCTGGCGGCTTGACCTGGGACTTGATCGCGCCAAAGCGGCATCCTGCTTTGGAGATCGATCGCCTGAACGCCGCCGGCCGAGCCGGCGACGACCACGCGCGCTTGGCCAGGCGCTACGCCGATCGCCGAGACCTTCTCGCCGCCCGGCAGCAGGTTGAGCAGTCCGTTCACTGATGGCGGTTGTAGCCTCCAAAGCTTGGCCACGCGATACCCTCCGGAAGCCAGGGTTTGGCCATCGGGGCTGAACGACAGCGACTGCACAACGTCGCGATGCGCCAAGGCGGTGGTGCCGGGATTGCCCTTGGCCAAGCCGGGGTCAGCAAGGCGTGCTGCCAGGCGGCCGGTCGGCAGGTGGTATACGGTAATCTGGCCGCCGCGTCCCGCGGCGGCGTATTGGCCATCGGGCGAAATCGCAGTGGCATAAACAGGGGCGCGAGCGAAAGAAATGGGCCGCCATTTCAGTTCCGACGCCACTTGCGCCACCTCTCCATTGGCGCCCTCATCGATCCATGACTCGACGAGGCCAAGCTGGCGGGGCGTGAGTTTTTTGGCACTGACTTTGTTTCGGCGGGGAGGCATGAACGGTTTCTCGATCTGCCGGACGTGGCGCATCAACAGGCTTTCGGCGGCTTTGCCGGGAACGACCACCGCGCCGCTCTCCCCGCCCTTGGCGATGGTAGCGGGGGTCTCGAGATTGAGATCGCCATCGGTGTCCCTGGCATTGTGGCAGGCGAGGCAGTTCTTCCGGAGGATCGGCAGAATCTCTAGGGCAAAATCAACCGGCTTGTCGCGGTTCAACACGGCGACCTCAAGTCCCGCCGGTTGCCCCGAGACACTGATCGGCATTACGTCCGGGATCAAACCCCAGGCCAACAACGTGGTCAGCATCTGATATTTCATTTCAAGTTACGGGAAGGTCTCTTTTTTTGCGCCTGATGGAAAGCTGTTTTTGGGCGAGGCTCGTGAATGGCCAACGGCTCCATTCGTCGGTCAGGACGAAAAAAATAGCCCTGGAATTCATCTCGGGCTTTGACTTGCCAATAAAAATCTCTAGGGTGGCGAAAGAGGATAGGACAATTATCATGAGCCAACTTAAAGACCAATCGGCAGCGGGCAGCTCCCGGCGCACATTCATCAAGCAGGCTGCAGCTGCCACCGCCGTGACGGGTGCGGGCAGCATCATCAAGACGCCGGTTTACGGCCAAAATCAGGCACCCTCAACCGGCCGGGTGATCGGGGCCAACGACCGCATCAACGTAGGCTTCGTCGGCGTGGGCAACCAGGGCTTCAACACGCACGTTCGCCAAATCAAAAACAACGACGCCAAGCACAACGTGCAGGCGACTGCGGCGTGCGACGTGTTCTCCGAGTACCGCGACCGCGCACAGGAGTTCATGGGCGTCAAGTCGGGCAATGTCTACAACGACCACCGAAAACTGCTCGAGCGTAAGGACATCGACGCAGTCGTAATAGCCACGGTGGACCACTGGCACGCGCCGGTGGCAATTGAGTCGATGGAGGCAGGCAAGCACGTGCTGATCGAAAAGCCGATGACCCGCTACCTCAGCGAAGGGTTCGACGTGTACGACACCTGCAAGAGAACCAAGCGAGTGATGCAGATCGGCGCGGTATTTTGCCTTGAAAAAAAATGGCACAAAGCGGCGCAGTTGGTTCGCGACGGCATGATCGGACCGCTCGTGCTAGGCCAGTCCTCCTATTGCCGCAATAGCCCCAAGGGCGAGTGGAACTACACCATCAACCCGAAGCTCACCGACTCGAGTGTCGACTGGAAACGCTGGCTCGGCAGCACCGGCACGCGCCCGTTCAACGCCGACCACTTTTTCCGGTGGCGCAAATACAATCACTACTGCTGCGGCATCCTCGGTGATTTGCTCGCGCACAAGATTCATCCGTTGATGATCGCCAGCGGCAACCCGGAATTCCCAAACCGCGTCGCTTGCCTTGGCACGAAAGAGATCAGCACCGACCGCGACGTGCCGGACAACACGCAGGTGCTCGCCAACTTCCCGAGCGGCTACACGCTGATGGTCGTCGGCAGCACAGTGAACCAGCAGGGCCTGCCGGAGATGCTGCGCGGTCACCACGGCACACTCTACTTCGGCGGCGACAAAGTCGACCTTAAGCCGGAGACCCCATTCGGCGACGAGATCGACCCGGAGAGCTTCAGCGGACTCAAGCCTAGCGGGGCGGACTTCGTCGCCGAGCACGCCGACTGGTTCGACGTCATCCGCAACGGCGGCGAAACCAAGGGCAACATCGACCTCTCAATGCGCGCCCAGGTGGTCATCTCGCTGGCTGAGATGTCCGAGCGGATGAGCCTGACACTGTTATTTGACGAAAAAAGCCGGAAGATCACAACCGGCACTGGGCAGGAGGTTCAGCCTCTGAACTACCCGGCTTAAGCCACTGGCTGCAAGCAAATCACAAAAGTCACGTCCCTTGACGTTGCTTTCTTTGCGCCTTGACCAAGCGCTTGACCAAAAGTTCGATCCGAGCACCATCCGAAACTACGCACTTGGGCAAGTTTTTTCTGTTTTTTCCCGCGGCGAGTCGATAGTTTTTCCTTTTAAGGAATTATCATGTTGATTTTTCCCGGTGTTTTCATTTATCCAAAAATATACTTAAAATGACAAAGACTCCACAGAATGAGCTATCACGCCGCAAGTTCATCTCACACTCCTCGGCAGCATTGGGTGCCGCAGCATTTGGTCCCTTTATCCTCAGAGGCCAGAACCTAAACAGCAAAATCAATGTCGCTGCCATAGGCGCAGGCGGCAAGGGCAGCAGTGACACGGATAACAATGCGCGTTGCGGTGGCAATATTGTCGCACTGTGCGACGTGGATCTAAACACACTTCGGTCTCGTGGCCAAAAATATCCCGGAGCTGCCACATTCCAAGACTACCGCAAGATGTTGGACAAGATGGGCAAGTCCATTGACGCCGTCTCGGTGTCTACCCCTGACCATATGCACGCCGTCGCCGGCATCACTGCCATGAAGATGGGTAAGCATGTGTACGTCCAAAAACCGCTCACCCAATCCGTCTACGAGGCACGACTCATGCGCAAGGTGGCCAAGGAACAAAAAGTAGCCACGCAGATGGGGAATCAAGGCAGTGCTGGAAGTGGATTGCGACGCGCAGTGCAGGTGATTCAATCCGGGATCATCGGCGATGTCACCGAATTACATGTATGGTCAAACCGGCCCGTCTGGCCACAAGGCATTGATCGGCCAAAAGGCGCGGACCCAATCCCGGAAAATCTTGACTGGAACATTTGGCAGGGTCCGGCAGAACATCGGCCATACAAGAAAGGGGTTTATCATACGTTTAAATGGCGTGGCTGGCAGGCATACGGCACCGGGGCGCTGGGCGACATGGCCTGCCATACCGTCAACATGCCTTTCCGCGCTCTCAAGATGGGATACCCAGATGTGATCGAGGCGGAAGATTTCTCCCCAATGAATAATGAGACCTATCCACTCAACTCCCGACTTCGTTTTGAATTTCCTGCTCGTGATGGAATGGTTCCGTTGAAATTCTGGTGGTACGACGGCAAAAAGGATGGAGGGCAAAACCAACCCAACAAGGATATAGCCTCAAAAATCAACAGCACCTTCGGTAACATCCGGGGCAGTGGTTGTTTACTGATTGGCACCAAGGGCCAAATCTACACGCCGGACGACTACGGTTCGCGTTACTATGTCGCGCTGAATGATGAGAAAAAATTCAAAGACAGTAGAAAACATGGAGCAGATCAGGCCATAGCGGATAATTTCTGGAAATCACCAGGACACAATCAGGAATGGTTCGACATGATGAATGGAGGACGCGCTGCGTACTCGAATTTTGACAACGCCGCTTACCTGACCGAGATCATTCTGCTCGGCTGTATCGCCCTGCGGGTCGGCAAGAAGAAGATGGAATGGGACGGCCCGAATATGAAGTCGCCCAACACCCCAGAGGCAGCACAATACGTCAAGCGGGACTATCTGAACGGCTACAGCATCTAGCAACTATCTCCCAAAAGCTCACGGGAACCACCCGGCCAGCCAAGCGCTGCGCCGGGTTTTTTTGTGGGAACCCCGAATGGACACGAATCAACGCGAACAATTGAGGGAGAACGGGGCACTCATAAACGCGGATTGAAAGGATTAAAAACTGACCCCGCAACCCGTGAAAATCCTTGTTCCAACTTGAATACCGAGACCCAGAAACCCTTAAATCTTCCAGCCCGCGCGGTACGGGGGGTTGACGAGTTTGTTCGCCGCGTCGTCGTTGGTGAATTTCATCGCCTTGTCATTCCACTCCAACCGCACGCCGCTGCGCTGGATAGCGATCATCCCCAACAAGCCGATCTCCGACAGCGCGCCCCCATACTCGAATGGTGAGTCGGCCTGTTGGTTGTTCCGGACAGCCTCGAGCCAGTTGTTCTGATGAGAGCCGCGCACACGTGGTATCTTCTGATCTGGCTTACCGAACTCCCTCATCTTCGCCTCGGGGATAATTCGACAGCCCCCTGCCCCATGCGAGCCGTGCATGATCTTGCCCTTGTCACCCACCACGACCGCACCGGTGCCGACCACTTTGCGCTTTTCATTCTTGAGTTCGTCCGGCCTCGGAATGGAATAATCGCCGTCATACCAGACCACCTTCACTGGGCCGCGATCCCCCTTGGCCGGAAATTCATAAGTGATCTTTGCGCCCTTGGGATAAAACTCTTTGTGCTTCACCGGGTCATAACCTTTCGTGTCCGCCTTGATCGCGGTGGGCATCCCAAGGTCAAGCGCCCAGTAGGACGGGTCAAGCACATGACAAATCCAGTCGCCAATGCAGCCACTGCCAAAAGCGGAATAACCGCGCCAGTTAAACGGCAAATAAGCTGGTTGATAGGCGCGCGCGGCGGCAGGGCCAAGCCACTGATTCCAGTCCAGCCCCTCGGGCACCTCGTGTTCCTCGGCTTGCAGCGCAATCTGTTTGCCAATCTGGCAGTAGACATTCTTGAAGGCATCGCACCCCGCATGCACCTCGGAGACCTGCCCAATCGCGCCCGCCCAGATGAGCTCACAAAAAAAGCGGATATGATCTGAGGAATGCCCCTGGTTGCCAACCTGCGTGATTACCTTTTTCTGCAGGGCAGCCGCACGCAATGTGCGCACCTCGGCGACCGAATGTGCCAGCGGCTTCTCCGAGTAAACATGTTTACCTCGCCCGATCGCCCCCATGATGGCGACTGCATGCGTGTGATCCGGCGTCGCCACCAACACAGCGTCAATCTGATCGCCGACGGCATCGTACATCTTCCGGAAATCCTTGAAGCGCTTGGCCTTAGGGAATTTCTTGAAAGACCCGGCGGCACGCCGGTCGTCCACATCGCACAACGCCACGATGTCTTCCCCGGCCATTGCGCCGAGGTCGGCTCCTCCACGCCCGCCACAGCCGATGGCCGCAATGCGAATCTTGTTGTTGGGAGTGTTCTGCCCTTCGGCTGCCCTCAGCACATGGCTGGACACAACCTGAAATCCGAATGCAGTCGAGGCTGAGTTGAGTAAAAACGTACGGCGTTTCATTTTGTTTATATTGATGGCTTCAAAAGCTGCTGAATAAAAGTCAACTTACCCGGCCCGGCACTTGCCCTCAAGTCAAAAGTAGCGAGTGAGGAAGTCAGCCGGCTCACCGCGGTGGTCGGTTTCACTAGGAATTAAACACAGAGAACCGCAGATAGGAAATGGTGCTCTTCTCTTTTCGACTTACGACTACGACATTCCTGGTTTGATCTTTGATTTCCCACCCCTCGCCCCTTCCAACCGCTGACCGCTCACTTAATCTCTCTGCTTGGCCAAGCGCTTGGTTTTGGCGCTGGCCGGAACGGCACAAATGGATTGTTTTCTGAATATAGACAGCTAGCATTGCCGTCTGGACGCACAAGTTTAATCGATCAAACAGAGAACAAATAAATCATGACTGAAAATAAAATCACCCGTAGGAGTTTTGTGGAACGCTCCCTGTTTGCAGGCGCCGCGATGACCCTTCCCACCCACCGCGTGCTGGGTGCCAACTCGGATGTCCGCGTCGCCATCATCGGCTGCGGTGGCAAGGGGACAAGTCATCTGCGCGACTTCGCCACCAAGCCGGGTGTTCGGATCGTCGGCATCAGTGATCCCGACAAGGCCCACATGAACAGCGCCGAGAACCATCTCAAAAACACACTGGCCAAGCAGGGCGCCAACGTCGATGCTCGCTACAGGCAGCATCAGGATTTCCGTCACATCCTGGATCGCCCGGACGTGGATGTCGTCGTCATCGCCACGCCCAACCACTGGCACGCCCTCCTCACAGTGATGGCCTGCCAGGCAGGCAAGGATGTTTACGTCGAGAAACCGGTCAGCCACTGCATCTGGGAGGGCCGGAAATCCATAGAAGCCGCCCGCAAGTACAACCGGATCGTGCAGGCCGGCACACAGCAGCGGTCCGACCCGGCGCTCATCCACGCCGCAGAGGATATCCGCAAGGGAACACTCGGTGCAGTCCAGTGGGTTCACTCGCTGTGGTACCGCCACCGCGAGCCAATCGGCAAGGTAACCACCCCCACCCCGATCCCCGCCGGCATCGATTACGACCTGTGGTGCGGCCCCGGCCCGAAAGGCCCGTTGATGCGAAAAAGATTGCACTACGACTGGCATTGGATCTGGGCCTACGGCAACGGCGACATGGGCAATATCGCACCGCACAACTCGGATGACATTCGCCATCTCCTCGGCATGACCGATGTGCCGAAGCGCGTCATGAGCGTCGGTGGCCGGTTCGCATGGGATGACGATGGCGAAACCCCCAACACACACTTCGCGTTGTACGACTACAAGGTTCCACTAGTGCTCGAGATTCGCGACATGCCGCACGACAAAGACAACCGCGGCCGGCGCGGCGTGTCCGTTTACAGGCGGTTCGGTCAGGGCGTCAAATTCACCAACATCGTCAAGTGCGAGAACGGCTTTTACAACGTCACCCGGGGTGGTGGCTGGGCCTTCGACAACGACGGCAAGAAGATCCGGCAGTTCAAGGGCGACGGCGGCCGGAATCATGTTCCCAACTTCCTTAAGGCGGTGCGCTCCCGCAAATCCGACGACCTCAATGCCGACATCCTCGACGGCCATCTCGGCGCCGTAATGATCCACCAGGCCAACGTCGCCCACCGGGTCGGGAAAGGATCATCAGTTGATGAAATCCGCGAACGAGTCAAAGGTCATTCGGAGGAAGGCGTCGAGACGCTGAACCAAATGCTCAAGCACCTCCACGCCAACGAGGTCGACCTGAAGAAGGACAAGCCGGTCCTGAGCCCATGGCTGACATACAGCAACGAGAAGGAACGCTTCGTGGGCGCACACTCCGAAAAGGCCAACAAGTACGTCAAGAACAACTACCGGGCCCCCTACGTCGTCCCGGAAAAAGTGTAAGCCAAGCACAATATACTAGCTACTAACCACTTACGGCTGCCTACCTGTAACAACTTGGAACTTGCGACTGTTTGATTTTAAAAAAAAAACAGAAATTGTGGGAAGATTTCCCTGTACGGGTCTTTAGAATCAACTTCTTCCTTCCCGGCACAATCACTTTTTGTCGTGAAAAAAAACAGAGTGGCTCCACGCGAACGGAACTCATCAAGCCGAGTAACTGCCGTTAGGCGGGATCGCCAATCACGGAACTCACCATGCGCTTCATCAGCGTGCGGGTCGTTTCGCTCGGCGTCTCGCGTCGGGCGATTGCGTTCCCCTTACCATCACCAGCATCCGGCGCGTTCTGACGCTCGTCGAGCGATGGTTGTGCCGCTGCCTTAAAACCAGCCAACGACATTCCCCAAAAGAAGACTCGGGAGCGACCTGCTCCCATGAGTCGAGCAACTGGTGTAACTTTTCACCAGTTTTTTTTCATTTGTGCCCTGTATCATTTCCTTCCTTTCCTTAGTAAACTACTCCCGCAAAAAGCGGGCTTCCAAATACAAAACACCATTAGAAAAAATGCTCCCGTCGAAAAATCGCGCGGTTCCTCTGGTTCAAACCACTTAGCCAACATCTTGGTCAATTCCAGTAAACCATAGGGACTGTCTAGTCCCACTAGCCCGGTTTCTTTAGGGAGGCTTTCCGTTACCTCTACTACGTCTTCTGCCATGCTATTCTCGCAAGTTAGGATTCATTCTCGGCCCCAAAAAAGGCGTGCGTGCAATAACACACGGTTCCGGCAGAGACGGCTAATCAGTGTTTGACGGTTATGGGTGGGTTGCTATTGTTTGACGCACTTCACGCTTATGAAACACACATTACTAACACTCACGATTGCCTCCCTGTTGACCATAAACGCCTTCGCCGATCCGATTCACGATGGTGCCGCAAGTGGCAAACTTCAACGTGTCTTAATTTTCTCAAAAACAGCCTGGTATCGCCATCCGGCTTTGCCGGAGGTTAACGGATTTCTCGTTCGACTCGGGGCCAAGCATAATATCCAAATGGACGTCACAGAATCGCCGGAAGATTTCAGTCGATTGAATAACTACCAAGCTATTATTTTCAGCAGCACCACCGACATCGGTAAAACACTCAATGAACAACAGCGAAAACAGTTGAAGGACTGGTATCACGCAGGTGGTGGAATCATGGGACTGCACGCTGCTGCAGTACACCACAACACTTGGCCATGGTGGACGGAACTGCTTGGGTGCGGCTTCAATAGCGACTCCGAATTTGTGAAAGCCAAGCTGATCGTTGATACAAAAAATAAAAACCATCCAGCTGTAAAAGGCTTTGGCCCCTCATTTGATTACACCGCCGACTGGACTAACCACGACAAGTCGGTCACGGGTCTGTCCGGTGTAAGAGTCCTGCTACGGATCGATGAAAAGTCTTACGATCCTGTTCGTGATGCTTTTAAAACCCGTGGTGGGAAGCCTATGGGTATAGATCATCCGGTCAGCTGGATTCGAGAATTCGAAGGCGGGCGTTTTTTCTACACCGAACTAGGACATGAGGTTAAATCTCTGAACACCAAGTTCGGCCACCAACATCTTATTGAAGGGCTGCATTGGATCATTAAATCCAACAGCAAAAACAAATAGAGCGGACAATATCTTGCGTATTCAATTATTGGGGAATAGAGGGAGCAGATTCAAACGCCACTTATAATTAGAGCAACCCACTCCACCACTTGAACGCCACAGGGAAATGAAACACCTCCTTCTCGCGACAATCGCAGCTGTGTTTTTTGTGGGATCCACCGGATCGCAGCTCAGGGCTGCCGACAGGCCCAACATCATTCTGATCTTCATTGACGATATGGGGTGGAAGGATGTCGGCTGCTATGGCAACGATTTCATTGATACGCCACACATCGACCAACTGGCAGCTGATGGAATGCGGTTCACAGATTCCTACGCTGCTGGAGCCGTCTGCTCGCCAACACGATGCGCAGTACAGTCCGGCCAGAATCAAGCGCGAATTGTAATCACAGCGCATATCCCCGGACGTTCGAACGTGTGATCACTCCACTGACCACCATGGGCGCTGCCTCTCGATACGGTCACGGTTGCTGAAGCGTTGAAGGCGTCCGGCTATTCAACGGGGTACGTTGGGAAATGGCATCTCGGCAATGGCCCTCGGTTTCAGCCGGACCATCAGGGCTACGATTTTTCGGCCGTCATCAGCGGCCCTCACCTGCCTGGCAGGTATCGAGTGCAAAGTCCCGGCGTTCAGAAGCCAAGGCCTGGGCAATACCGGACAGAATTTGAAGCGGTTCTCTGCACTGAATTTGTGACGAAGAACAAAGACAAACCCTTCTTCTTGATGCTTTCCCCCTTCGCCGTTCATATTCCATTGGGAGCAATGTCCGCCAAGGTGGACAAGTACACAAAAAGGGCGGCAGATACAAAACGGGAGTTGCCGCACCCGGTGTACGCAGCGATGGTCGAACATTGCGACGACATAGTAGGACGCATCGTAAATTCCGTTGAAAAAGCCGGCCTCACCAAAAAAACAATGATCGTCTTTACTTCTGACAACGGAGGCCTGTATCGACGCTACGATTATCAAGAAGAGGCTGACGACAATGTCTCCAGCCAGTCTCCACTGAAAGGCGAAAAGGGCTCCCTCCACGAAGGCGGCGTTCGCGTTCCCTTGATTGTGAAATATCCCCCGACCGTAAAACCGAGCACGATTTGTTCGGAGCCAACGATCAGCTATGACTTCTACCCGACCTTTGTCGATCTTGCCCATGGAAAACTACCCGTCGGGCAAACGATTGACGGGCTAAGCCTGAAACCGCTGCTTGCGGATTCCACTGCCAAGTTGGCGCGAAATGCGCTCCACTGGCACTACCCACACTACCACCATGATCGCCCCGCCAGCAGCATTCGTGAGCGTGACTGGAAGCTGGTCGAATACCTTGACGGAACTGGCGACGTCGAGATCTATAACCTTGCCGAGGACCTTGGCGAGACGAAAAACCTCTTCAAGCAACGCGCTGGTCGCGTCACAGACCTTAAGAAGAAATTGCATCAATGGCGTCATCAGGTGACTGCTCGCATGCCCTATCCGAATCCGCACTACGATGAGAAACGTGCTGGGGAGTGGTGGAGGGTGCGAACCGGTCAACCCGTCGACAGTGGCGGGCGGAAGCGGTTTCCGCCGACAGAAAAGTAACGTTAGTAAATTCTCTCCTAAAGATCACCAAACTTAAAGATCCGTTACTCAATGAAACATCCGAAAGAATCTATGAAACAAAAAACAATCACCACCCTTTGGACCGCGCTTTTCCTCTTCTGCGCTTTCACCGTATCTGCTGCACCTGAAGGAAAGGAAAACTCCCGACCGCAGCACAAGTGGCGCGTGCAACAACTCCACAAAGACAACAACGAAGGCATCGCCGGCGGCGATATCAATGGGGACGGCAAACCCGACATTACCTCCGGCGAATTCTGGTATCAGGCCCCCGACTTCAAGCAACTGCCCCTCCGCAAGATCCTGCCCTTCGGAGCCGACTACATGCAGAACAACTCCGAGCACCTTTACGACATGGACGGTGACGGAGATCTCGACGTCCTTTCCGGCGCGTTCACTCTTAAGAACGTAGACTGGTTCGAAAACCCGGGTGTCGGTAACTATGACAAGGGACTCTGGCCCGTTCACCAACTCGTCGATACCGGCACCGGCCACAACGAAGCGACCTTTCTCCAGGACATCGACGGGGACGGAACACCCGAGTTCATTGAAAATTCATGGAACCCGAAGAATCCCATGCAGATCTTCCGTCTCATCCGTGGTGGCAACGGAAAAATCTCAGCCAAAAAGCATATCGTGTCCCAGAGCGGCAACGGCCATGGTCTCGGCTTCGGCGACCTCAACGGCGACGGCCGGCAGGACATCGTTTTTCAATCAGGTTGGTACGAACATCCTGCAGCCGGACTGTTCTCCGGACCGTGGAAGTATCACCACGATTTCGACCTCCCCCACGCCAGTTGCCCCATTATCATCCTCGACCTCAATCGCGACGGTCAGAACGACTTGATCTGGTCCGACGGCCACAGCTACGGACTCTACTGGCACGAACAACTCACGCCTCAATCCGACGGGACAACCACCTGGCGTCAGCACCTGATCGACAAGAACTTTTCCCAGGGCCACGCACTGGCCTGGGACGATGTCGACAACGACGGACAGCCAGAACTCATCACGGGCAAACGCTACTACGGCCACTCAGGCAGAGACGCCGGTGCACACGACGATATCACCGTCCAATACTACAACTGGATTTCCAAGACCCGAACCTGGACCAAGCATCTGATCTCGACGGCTCCCGCAGGAAAAGGACCCGGAATCGGCCTGCAGATTCGTGTCCACGACCTCGACGGCAATGGCTGGAAAGACATCATCGTCCCAGGGAAAAGCGGGACGCACATCATCTGGAATGACAGCAAGTAAAGACTCGACGAGATCACGGCTGCAAGACGAGTGAAGAATTGAAAGCTTAAGGGAAAATGAAACAACCTCTACGGCAACAGTTAAAACAGCGACAATGCTTAAAGAAACTCACACTTCGCTTAACGTACCGATGCTGCCACCGAAGCATTCAGTCTCCACTCCGAGTTTGTGAAGCATGCTGAGGTATAGGTTGGAGAGCGGCAGCTCTGTGTAATCCATTTCAGCACGCCAACCGGCATCTGTGCTGATGCCGGAAGTTGACTGATGTTTTTTGTTGCCCTGCCCGTACTTGAGGTATTGACCGTGCTTGAAGCCCATGTTGCGGCCGCCGACCAAGAGCAACGGGTAGTTGCGCGAGAGGTGGAAGGCGCTGGAGGCGGAGCCGAACAGGAGTGCGGTGTTGTCGAGCATGTTGCCCTCGCCTCCGGGCTCGGGAGTAGCCTTGAGCCGGCTGGCAAAGCGTCCGAGTTCCTCGTTGATGAAACGGCAGTAGATGCCAAAGTTCTTGAAGCCGCCGGGCTTCTTGGTTTCATGCGAAAGATTGTGGGTTGCCTTGTATCCCACTGCGCGAGCAAGGTAGTCACTAATACCCACGCCGTTTTCACGGCCAAGCTGGTAGGTCGCCACGCGTGTGGTGTCCGTCTTAAACGCGAGGTAAATCAGTTCGTACATCGTCTGCAGATAATTGCGAGGATCCTCGGGAGTAACGTCGAGTTTAAGGTGATCTACGCCCACGCGCGGTAAAGGAATATTAAGCCAACGCTTGGCCTTCTCGATTTTCATTTCAGTGTCCCGCACGGACTGTAAATACTCTCCAAGCGTTTCCTGATCGCGACTGGAGAGCGAACGCTTCAGCGATCGGGCGTCCTCCATGAGGTCATCAAGGGCGCTTTTGCTCAAGGCAAGGCGGCGTGCGGCGTTCAGATTGCGCTTCACGAAGAGCCTATCGAAAATGCGCTTAGGCTTGTGCTCGGCGGGGATGGGCCGGCCATTGCTGTTGTAGGACATCGTCTGCGCACCGCGCGGCGATCCGGTGCCGCCATCGGTGGACATCACGAGCGACGCGTGCCGGGTATGCTCGCCGGCATGTGCGGCGAACACCTGATCGAGCGAGATGCTATTTTGATAATCGCCATCCGCGCCAGTATCCGCACCGGTGAGAAATTGATCCGCATTGGAGTGACCGTGCACTCGCCGTACTGCCGGGTGGGACAAACCGGAAAACACCGTCAGCTCATTGCGCAACGGCTTGAGCGTCTCCATGCATTTGGTGAAGGTAAAGTCCTTGTCCTTGCCGTGCGGAAACCAGCCCCAGTCCTTGAAGGCTGGATCCTTCTCCAGCGGCATGGGCACGCCGTCGGGCAGGTAAAAGCAGGCAAGCCGTTTGCGCTTCACGGGCCGCTGCACCGCGCGGGCCACGCCAGTGAAGGATTCGAACCACGGCAGGGCCAGGGCCACGCCGGCGCCGCGAAGAAATTTCCGGCGATCAAGTGAGAAAAAATTTATGTTCATGGCCCTTGCTCCTTCGAGGTTATTTTAACTGAAACAAATCACTTTTCACAATCAGAAAGACCAAGTCCGCCAGACCGTCGCTGCGTTTACGGAGATCGGCAGTAATACGGTCGACTTGCGAGCGGTCGCCAAAGGTCAACGGTCGGCCCATAGCGTAGGCCGCCATCTTGTGCACCATCGAGCGCGCGAACTGATCCTGACGGTTGGCCAGCAGGTAGTCTTTCAACCCCTTCATGCCGCGCAGTTCGTCTTTGTTGAACAACACGCTGGCGGCATCAACCGGATCCTTGCCGATTTTGTCGCGCCACAGGCCAACGGCATCGAAGTTCTCAAACGCAATACCCCACGGATCGATCTTCGAGTGGCACGAGATGCAGGCGGGATCGTTGCGGTGATCTTCCATGCGCTCCTTGAGTGTAAGCTTGAGGATTTCCGGGTCGGCCAAATCAATCTCCGGCACGGCCGGTGGTGGTGGCGCCGGCGGATCGTTCAACAGATTTTCCAGCACCCAAATACCACGCTTAAGTGGGTGCGAATCCTTGCCGTCCGAGTTCATTGCCAATAGTCCCGCCTGTGTGAGTACGCCGCCACGCCGGTCGCTTGCCTTCAACTTAACCAGGCGCAGGCTGTTGCCGATCACCTCCGGCAGCCCGTAATGCCGCGCGAGTCTGTCGTTCACCATCGTGTAATCAGACTGGAGAAAATCCATCACCGTGCGGTTACGCTTCAGCACCTCACCGAAGAAGGCGACCGGCTCCTCACGCATCGCCTCCATCAATAGTGGGTCAAAACGCCCGTACACCTTGGAATCTATCTTCAGGAAATCCAGTAGTTCCATACCCAACCATTGCCGCGTGAAGTAGCGGGCAAACCTATCGGCCTTGGGATCTGCCAGTAGTCGGCGTGTTTGTGCCTGCAGCACGAGCGGATCGAGCAACTTGCCCTTGGCGGCAAGGTTCAGTAGTTGCTCATCGGGCATACTGCTCCACAGGAAAAATGAAAGCCGACTGGCTAGCTCAAAACCCGAAATGCGCCGGCTTTCTTTTTTGTCATCCACTCCGCCAGCTTGAACAAGATAAAGAAACTTCGGCGAGGACAACACCGTCGCCAACACCTCAACCATCGCCTCCTGAAAGTCATCGCACTGCAGCCGAAGCTTGGCGAAGAGGACCAGCTTTTGGTCGATCTCCGCCGCGGTCACGGGCCGGCGCCATGCACGTCGCATAAACCTTGCCAGCACTTCGCGCGCATATTTTTTCTCGTCCGCCTGATGATCGCTCTGAAAGAAAATACGTGTGTGCGATTCCGGCGGCCATTGCTCATGGACGGGCGCGGTGATCTCCACATAATCGATCTGCACAGACACCGGCGTGCTAGAGCAGTTCTGAAAATAGAGAAACTCCGCCGGGTTCGGCAACTGGCCAAGTTTCTGGATGTGGCGATAGGCGTTGCGTGCAATTTCACTGAGCCTTACGTCCCAGTGATAAAACTCCGGCTTATCTGGTGAAGCCGTAATGGTGATATCACGTTCACCCGCGCGCACGGCAACGCGCGAATCGTTACTAGCTTGGTTGCCGAAAAACAATCGCAGCGTCGGCGGATGTTTACCCTCTGGTGTCACTCGCGCCGCCCGAATGCGCACGCGCATGGTGCCCACGTCCGGTAGGCCATCGCCCACGTCGACAATGTACTTCGAATTCGCCGGGATCACCACCACATCCGGCAAAGCAGGCGGAACCTTTGGCCGAGTGCTTGTCGGTGTCCACGCGTACTTGGCGCCACCATAACTCCAGCGGGTTCCGATTCCCTGACCTGTTATCAAATCCTTGAAGTGTGCCCCGCCATGATTCCTCGAATAGTTTTCGCCCTGCTTTTCCAGCGCCTCCTCAAGCGCGATCCCTTCCTCCTTCACCCTCTTTCGTGTCGCTTCCACATTCGCCGCATACATGGCATCGATTCGGGTCGCTGCGGCTTTCATCGAAATCCCGTAATAAACCGGCTGAGGCACGTCACCGCGCACAGTCGCACGCTCCAGCGCCTTGAGAGCCAACTCACGATATTGCTCAAATTGAACCACCGTCATCTGCAGCATCTCGGAGCTATTTTTGAAGCCATCTTCCGAGACCGTCTCCGGCGGCAGATCGCGAGAGAAATCATGCGGCAAGTCCAGTAGATCCTGTAGCGCGTACTTATACTCGTAGCGTGTCATGCGCCGGAACGACGTGTGCCCCTGCTCGCTCCTCCGAACCTGAGAAGCAAACAGAATCTCGCCGGACAACCAATCGATAATTCGCGTCTTCTCGGCATCCGTCAACTGCACCTTCGAATCCTCCGGTGGCATCTCACCATTACTTATTACGTCGAACACCTCCAGCCACCAGCTGACATCTTTCCCCTTCAGTAAATCGGGATCCAGCGCATCAATCCGAAGCTTGCCCTTCTGTTTCTCCGGCCCGTGACACCCAAAACACACCCGCTTAAGAACCGGCTCCACCCGTGTCTGAAAAGCCACCAATTTAGCCTTGGGCACATCCCCCGTCTTGGCCACCAATGTCAGGTTGGACAGAAAGGCGAACAGTAAGGTGGTGAATATTCGCATGTCGGGAAATTATCGAACACTGCCGGGTGGTTGGCGATATTTTTTGCTTAGACAAGAACAGGATTGTTTCTTGTGCACTTGGCCAAGCTTTGATGTATGAAATACTTACTACTGACAAAAATCGCAGCCGTCTTTCTGGCAGAGGTTGCACTAGCTGAAGACTCAGTTCCCCTCAAATAAACCTTCCAAAGAATCCATCTCGCTTAACCATCTCGCTTGGCTGACTAGGAGTTGGCAACGCCCGGTGAATGGTGGAATCCTAGAGGAAACTTGGCTCCCTCCAAAGGCGGATACGATTTCAGCTCTTGTTCGGTTTACAAGGGACGGAAGCAACAAGCAAAAAAAAAGCAACAAGATAAATTCCTATCGAGAGCAAAAAAATTCTCCTTTAGTACAGTCCAAGATACGCCAAACACATCTTTGATACTGAACGTTCCGAGATCATTATTTCTTAGGGGGGGGGGGCGGAACCGGCGATGCTTTGCGGCGAATGACGAGGTGCACGTGAATCATGGCCACGAGTGTCAGCGCGAGGCTGGTGTATTGGTGTATGCAGAGCAGTGTCTCCTGGCCGTGGGTGCCAAAGATCGGAAACATGCTCAGCACCATCGAGAGACTGACCGGCACCACAAGGGCCAACCCCAGCCAGAAGGTCAGTTTCCAGCCCAGGTTCGGCGTGTCAGTTGTTTCTGGTTTTTTTAGGCACAACAGGCTGGCCAACCTAATCCGGTCGGACTCGTCCAGGCGACATCGGTGACCCCACGCGATCACAACCACCCCCGCACTGATGACGAACACCGGAGCAAGCCCAACGTGCATCATAAGGGTGTAGCCGTGGATTTGCTCGTCAAGCAGCAGTAGACCGCCGAAGCCGGTGACAAATAGAATGGCCAGACTGCCCAGGGCCACCACGCAGGCCAAGGTGGATAGTTTGCCGCCGCAGCAACCCGACCAGGGACGGCCTCCGCCAGCTTCCGACGCTTCCCGCTTGGTCACGCGGGGGCTGGGTGACACAAACCAATGTATCACAATCCCCGCAAGCACGAGGACCAAACTCACCCATGAAATCGTCGAGAACATTACTTCAGTTGCCCGTCATCCATTTTCAGTCGCGACACGGGGTTCACGACTCATCACTTGCTTTTTTTCCAGCCGCCCTGACAACAACGTCCAGGCCTTTAAGGGCAAAGAGCAGCAGCACCATGCCCAGCAAAACGCAGGAGATGATCACAACCGCTTTCAGCCAGGGGCGAAACAGGAACGTAAAGGCGAACATCTCGAAATAGCTTCGATCCAGTTCCCCAAACTCGGTCATGGCTACAGTCTGTTTCTCGGCTGGCTTGATTGGAGTATCTACCTCGACTTGGCCGAAGATGAACGGGGAATTCTTGTCGTGGCAGTCGGCACAACGCCCGTTTGAGCCAAGCGACTGAGCGGCGGGCCGTACATCATGTGCGATCGGCCATTTGTACGGTTCCGCCGCATCGTGATTAGTCGATATGACAAATCCGTTGCTTAGGCTGTACAGTCGGCCACCAGCCACGTAGACCGGTTTTGGCTCAGTCTCCCCCTCCTCCAGTTCCCATTCATATTTACCAATCAAATTGAGAACGTTGCCGATCTGCTTTTCGGTCAACTCTATCCAGTCGTTGACACGCTCCGGTTCAGCTATTTCCATCCCCAATTCATCCGGGGCAATTTCACGCACCAAGTCCGGCGCAAGCGGCTTGACGACACCGTTGGCTTGGGTGCCCCAAAACGAAGGCCAAATCATGTTGTGCGGCCCAATCTTGCCATTTGCCATACGCGCAAAAACCGGAGTTACCACGTGTGGAAGCTGTGGACTGATCCTACCATGCGGTCCGTGCCGCCCAAGCTTGTGCATCCGGGCGGTGCGAACACGAGCAGTGTTCTCAGTGGGCAAACGACCAGAGTGGCAGGCAGTACAGGAAAGTTTCTCAAAGTGAACAGGCGGTATGCCCTTGTGTTCCGGGACCGGTGCACCGAGGTGACCACCCATCCGGGCCCCAGGGTCATCGGCTCCGGGGTTACCCATGTGACAGCCCTGGCAAGAAAAGGAGCCGACTTTTTTTAGATCGTAAGCCTTCAGGTAATCATCCGAGCCGTGGGGATTCTTTGACGGATCAATGTCGCCTCGGCTGATCATGTGATCGGCGCCGTTACGATGGCAATCGGAGCAACTCATCCCGGATGCCATATGGATGTCCTCGTTATGTATCCACTCATCCTTTCCGGGGGTTTGCAAATCCTGCGTGGAGTGGCAGAAGTAACAGCGGTTGGATGGCGGTTTGCGAACGATATCTAGAAAGACCTTGTTATTGGAATCAAAACGGCTCTTGTCGTAGCTTGTGATGATTTTATGCCCGTCAAATTCCGGATCGTAAAAATCTTCCAATTCAGATGCTGTGCCTTTCACTGAAGCCAATCCGCTGCCCACCGTCGTAGCCCACCGGTAGTTCTCTTTCGCTGCCTGCAAAGCGGCGTCGCTCTGGTTTTGTTTGCGATCAGCGTGATGGCAGGCAAGACAGTTTATTTCGTACTTACCGGAAATCTCCCAACGAAAAAGCTCCGATGTATCGACTTCCTCCTCATCCCCATCACCCACCTCATCTTCCGAAGGTGCCATCTCACCGTAGCTTCCTCCCGGGAAATGGCTACTAAACTTTTTGAGAAATTTCCAAGCGTTTAAGTCGACATCCTCCGGTTTGTAAGTTCCCTTCCAGTCTCGGTCGGATATGGGAATTTGCGCTCGGATGCGATTATCAGTCAATACCCAAGGCTCACCAACACGTCCGCTCAGAACGTTGGTGCTCCCGGAGTGGAAATGCCACCCAGCGGCCATGGTATCATAATCGTGACACTTGCCACATGTGTTACGCATGGATACGGGTCTTGGTTGAGCATCAGCCGACTTGATCTGCTTTCCTCTATCATCATAGAGATCGATGAGGTGGGTGATGGAAGCGCGGTTGCCATCATGACCATCCCCGAGCCCTTTGTCCTTTTCCGCAGATTGGCCAACGACAAATCCACCGAACAAAAGTACCAACGGCAGTAATGTCCGGATGACTTGAATCATCTAAATGATATCGAGTAAAAAAATACCTATCAGACCTCGAAGTCTTCCGGCTTCAACTCGATCTTTCGAGCGGCTGCAATGGCTTCATTCACCTTGAGAACCATGACCGCAGTCTCGTAGCCGATCTCGCCCGGACAGTTCAGTGTCTGGTTGCCCCGAACCGACTCAAAGAAGTTGACCAAGTGGGGTTGATGATACGGAACTTTCATCTCAGTCGACTTCGGCATTCGATACAAGGCTGGAGTAGCAGACTCACGCACATCCACCTCATCGTCACCCGCCTTTACCTCTGCCTTGGCACTGGCCTTCTCCAAATCAATCATTCCCTTTTGTACCCAGGGATCCCACTTGGCTTCTTCCACCCAACTTTCACGGTATATCTCTCCCCGTCCGGCGGATTCTGAAATCAGCAGTGTTCCCTCATCACCCATGAACAATTCGTAGTATCCGTTACTGCTGTTCGTGGTGAGCGTCTCATAAGAGGCGCGGACAAGCCCCTTCTTTGTTGGGAACTCAAAGATGGCAATAGCGTTGTCGTACCACTCATGATCTTTCCAGTAATCCACACCGCCGCTCGCCATGACCGAACTCGGTTTAGCATTGTCAAGGAACCAGCTGTAAACATCGATTTGATGCGATCCAAGATCGACAATGGGACCGCCGCCCAGACCCTTGTACCATCGCCAATTCCGGAACTGGGACATATTGTCGAAGCCAAATTTCTTGAGAGTTTCCTTTGGGATATCTGTGCCATCCGGCCAACCTAGGTCAACACATCCCGCTCGGCTACGATGCCACTGACCGGAGATGTTCGTAATCCGGTTCAGCAAGTTTGCTTCCTTGATGATATTGTCATTGCAATAAATGTAGCGTGGATTGCTTCGGCGTTGATGGCCAATCTGAAGTAACTTACCAGCCTTGCGCCCAGCCAGAACCATGTTCTTCGCTGACTCCAGACTGTTCGACATTTCCTTTTCGCAGTAGACATGAAGGCCTTTTTCAAAGCAGGCGATGGTGTGCTCTCCATGCCAAAAATCCGGAGTGGCGACCAACACCGCATCCAGATCCTTCTCCTTCTCAAGCATCTCCTGATAATCGACATAAGCCGTTCCCTTATGGCCGAGCCTGCCGTAGGCTTTAAGGGTACGGGATACACGGCGAAGATTGCCCTTTTCCCAGATGTCACAAACTGCACGAAATTTAATACCCGAATTTCTACCGAGCTTTAAGATAGCGTTCATGAGCACCTGCCCCTGGGCGCCAGCACCCAGCAACGCGATGTTTATGTCTTTTTTGCCGCTATTTTGGCCAAGCGCGCTGTTCGCGATCATCAGTCCGGCACCAGCCGCAGCTGATGAGCTAATGAAGTTCCTTCGATCAATTTGATTATTCATTTCTTTAAAGAAAAGCATTTAAGCTTCCAACTCTATCTCCTCCAATTCGCCAAAGCACTTAACGGTTTGGTTGGAGAATCCTACGCTGTCCTCGTGAGGCATGATTATCGCTGCAGTTTTGGCATTCGCCAAGCAATATCCATTGATTTCTTCATCCGAGAGCATCATGAACGCCGTGGATGAGGCATCCGCCGCGATAGCGTCCGGAGCAACGGACCAAGCCGCCAAACGGCCCTTAACTGCCCCGACATCGACTGATCGAGGATCAATAATGTGTTGACCTTTCTGCCTGCCAGAACCGCTGACTGCGCCCTCCTTTAGCTCGAACCGCGCTAAAACTTCGTTTGGGTTTTCTGGATTTCGCAGCTTCATCGGCCAACCGCTCATGCCTTCAGGAACAGAAACGCTGAGAACCGAACTGGCTCCGGCCAGCACCAGGGCTTGGCCAAGACTCCATTCGCGAAGAATTTCCGCGACTTTCTCCGCTGCGTAACCCTTGCCAATGCCCCCCAAGTCGAACTGCAACCCTTCCGTCAGCACCTCGGCACAAAAACCCTCCTCATCCAATTCCAGATGATTCAATCCTGTCAGCGCATGAGCATGCTGGATTTCCGTCGGGCTAGGCTGTCGCAAAGTGCGATCCTCATGAAGCCAACAGTCATACAGCGCACCTATACTGATATCAAACGCACCGCCGGTTTTGCCAAACATCTCCTTCGCCCGGCACAGACAGTCGAAAGAATCTATCCCCAACGCCACCGATTGACCGAGTTCGGCGGCGTTCAGCCGTGAAATATCACTATTGGAAAGGAACCTGCTCATCTCCAACTCGAGTCGGTCGACCTCCGCAAAGGCCGCCTGTGCCCCCTGCCGGGCGTAGTCCCCGTCCTCTTCCACAATGTATAACTCAAACACCGTGGCCATCGCCTCATGTAGGAAGTGATGGGCGTCCGCGATGGAACGCGCTCCCACATCAACAACCCGATCACCCTGTGGTTTCATGATTCTTCAAACACCCTCACTTGTCAGCCGGCTTCTCCTCCGCCTTGGCACGCTCATGGCGATCCCAGAGGGACTTGGACACAAATCCACGAATCTCCACCTCCGGGCGCAATTCCATTTTGATCTCCCTGCCGTTTTCGTCAAACAGGTGCATGTAGAGTTCCTTCTGCCCGGGCGGTGGCAACTCGAACAACTTCCTCATGAGAGCCTCCTCGAAGAGCGGCTGTATCAAAATAATCGGGGCGGATCTGGTCTCATCCGCCACCGTATTGGTGTACTCCACCAGATAGCCGCGCAGATACCACGGCAACGGCCAATAGTCATCGTTTGGACAAAAGATTTGAATCGGAGTGTCCCGTCCATCCCCATGAGCCTCCGCCATCTCCTTGACGCGATCGGCAATATCGAAAATGTCCGACCCGGTGTGGGCGTACACGTAGGGATTGCGACTGTCGGCGTTATATTCATTGTTGGCGGCATCGGATTGCCAAGCCAAATGCCAAGTGCCAACAAGCAACAGTCCGCCAAGCGCGAACCGGAAAACAATCGATTTAAACCGGAACAGATGGGCAACCCCCACCCCGGCGAGCAAAATGATCCCGTGATAAAAACTCAACAGGCACCACGGCGTCTTGTAAGGGATCAACGAGTAAATGACGGTCATCAAAACCGTATAAAGAGCGATAAAACGAAGCAACCCGGCATTGGCTCCCCCTACAGGTCCCCTAACCACAAACCCCAACCCGACCAATGCCAGCAGGAGAATTAGCAACTCACTGAAAACCGGCCCATCGGCGAATTGGTAATGGCCCAGCAACCCAAGATAGTAATGCCACGGATGCTCATGCACACCTGTTTGGCCCGCGCGGTCAAGGTACGTCGAATAGGTGAGGACAGAATCCGCCACTCCTTTTGCGTTGCTGAAAAAAGACGAAAAGAACGTCACCGATATCGCCGCCGCCGCCAGAAGCATGACAGCGCAATGCACCGGCCTCACTCGTTTAATGTCGTTGACCCACTGCCCAACCCGCCACCGGGCATACAGCATGACCAACACCGCGCCGCCCATCGAGCCAATCGCGATAATGAACGTTTCCTTGGTGGCGTGCATCAACCCAAGACACAACCCCGCTAGCAAGGCCCATAACATACCAGGGCGTTTCAGGTAGCGGTAGCCGCAGACGATTGCGCCGGCGGTGAAGCAGACCAACAGGATCTCGTGGATAAAGTAGCGGCTGTAAAAAACCATGGCCGGCGACACGGCCATGAACAGCGCGGCAAAGACCGCCGCCACCCGCCCCAAGCCATCCCCGAGCGGCAGCAACAACAAAACAAGCAGCGTCCCAAAGACGACCGGCACAACCCGGAGGATCGCTTCCCGCAACTCGACAAAACTCCCGACGCCACCAAGCCAAGCCGGGATGAGTGTCAGGTAGTTGAGTGTCGGGCCATGGTACTCATGCGGATCGTACTCGTAGCCCCTCCCCTCGATCGTTTCGCCGAGTTTGACCGCGTTGACCGCCTCGTCGCCGTGCATGGGACGCTCCGCCAAATCCGGCAGACGAAACGCCGCCGCCGCCGCCGTGATGAGCAGGATGAGCAGTATGAAAATGGGGCGACTCATTGGATTGACTGAACGCACACCAACCCCGCGACCCCACACAGGCTATTCGCCGGGCGTTACAAGGGACACCGCACGGTAGCCGATTTGAAACGATGGGAACGCGAACGGCTTATTTGCCGTACACTTCCACCTCGATGTAGTGGTTTAGGTCGCTCGCGTTGTTGCCGCCGCTATAAAGGCGCACATAACGGCCGCGCACACCCTTCGCGTCGAGTAGCCGTCCCTCGGAAGTCTCGACGTAATGGTTGTCCTTGCCGACACCCTGCTCAGCGGAGTTGTCGTGGTCGTTGTTGTAAATGGTGGTCGACTTTTTGAAGTCCGGATCGTTCGAGACCTGCACGATAACATCAAAATAAACCCTAGCCTGCTTGTGGTAATGCCAAAACACCATTGCGTAAATGTCGTGCTCGGCCTCGAGGTCGATGGTGATCTGCTGCGTGAACGGGCCAAGCTCCACGTAACTGCCGTCCGCAGCCTCCCGGTCGCCGTCGGTGATCATTTTCAGCTCGCCCATGATCGGCTCCTCGTCGCTGCCGCTGATCTTCTTGCCCAGCGCGAGGTTCTTCACACCCTTCGGCGCAAACATCGGCGGACGCGGCTTGCCGAGCGGCTTCTCGAGCTGCTTCACCCCCTTGATGTTCTGCGGCGTGCCGACAAACATCGGCTTGGGCAGCGTGAGCGGCAGTGCCGCCATGCCTGCCGGGGCCTTGACTCCAGTTTTTCCTTCCACGCTGGCTGCCGGAAGCAGACTCAGCAGAAGAAACAACACCAACGCGCAGCAGACCTGCGCCTTCGACTTCAAATCAGTTTTTACCATTTTTGCTTTTTTTTTAATGATCACAATCCCGCCAACAGTTACGCGGCTAAGGACATTTTCATTCAGTAATTGCTTCACTGTCAAGCTCCGAGCAGCGGAAACGGTTTCCACGTGAGCCGTTGTCCGGCTGTCATTCTTTAAATCCGTGAAATCCGTTTCTTATTTTTTCTCGCCGTCTTTTGCCCTTACCCCGCTTTTACCGCCTTGACCGCGGAAGAACTCTGCCATGTCCGCTGCGCCGAGCTGGACGGCCCAGTCCAGCGGGGTTTGGCCGTTCTCAAGTTTCGCGTTCACCAACGCCCCATTGGCGATCAGCAACCCGGCGATCTCCCTGTGTCCCCAGTACACCGTCGAATGCAGCGGCGTCTCCCCAAGGCGTTTGGCCGTATTTACATCGGCACCGGCACCGATGAGAAGCCGGGCGATTGCTGTGTGCCCGTGAAACGCCGCCTGGTGCAGCGCGGTCAACCCGGTGATGCCGCCCCGGGCGTTCACATCCGTCCCGGCGACCAAGTGCCGCCGGACAACCTCTACTCGACCCAGCTCGGCAGCATCCCAAATCGCAAGCGATGGCGGAGGTGGCACGGTGGTACAACCGGCCAGCCAAGCGGCGGCGAGCAGCGTTGGGGAAATCAGTTTCACAAAAACATCGTGTCGCTTAGTCAAGCGCTTGGGTGCGGTCATTCGGCGTGGCAGCACGACTTGCCGTGCTTGGCCAAGCGCCAGTAATTATACGGCCAAGGCGCGAGAAAACCGGCCAACCACATGACCGGCAGCACCCAAAGCGTCAACCGCGCGCCGCCGGCCAAAAAGTAATCCACCACGTTCATCGCGGTCTCCATGCCCAGCATACTTATCATACTCATGCCCAACGCGGTGCGGAGCGCCTTGGGCAAGCCCAACTGTTTAAACAGCAAAACAGTCTCCAGCAAAACGCTTGTCGCGATCCCCGCCGTCATGGCCAGCGCCATCACCAGCATCGGCCGGCTCGCGGCCACCTCCGGCGAACCAAACTGAAAACCGGCGATCACCCCCATGTCTCCGATGCTGCAGCCGATCAGGCACCAAAGCGTGTTTATGGCCGAACGACGCCAAAGCTGCCCGTCTGTCCACTTCATAATTAACTGACAGCGACAAGGCGTGCGCCCTCTTCCCCCGACGACTGGGCGATAACCTCCTCGATCCACCCGGGCAAACGGTCGATGGTTTCGCCAAGCAACGCGCTGCACTCCTCATCCGACAAGGCGCAGCTGCCTTGGACGCCGTTGACGAAGCCACTCCAGATTTGCCTACCAAACTGCAACAAGCCCTCCCGAACCGGCACCGAGTGGATCGACAGAAACATGCCAAACACAATCGGGTTCCATCCACTCGCCTCCCCGGCCACCACGCATTTACGGAAGCGCTGCATCATGCGCTGATCATACATCGGCTTGAGCAGACGCAACTGCTCGCGCCCGACCAACAGGCTCGCCCGGGCAAACGGCATCAGCGAAACGTTGGCCGACAACTCGGCGTCCAGTTCCAGGAGCTCCCGAAACTGTCCACGGTTTGCAAACCAGTACGCCGACTGCACCGCCGGCAACTCGATCGGCCGCAGAATGTCCCGCTCGTACCGTTCAAGAAACAATTGCAGCCCGCGCAGGTCGCTCACCGTCTCGATGTCGAACGGCTGCGGGTTTGTCTCGTTTTTGGATGGCGTGTTGCTCATCAGTCGAGCCACGCTACGACGAACCATTCCGGAGTCGCGAGAGAAAAAGTTTAGGCCGCCGAATGCTTTCTGCTTGCCTTCCGCGCAATCATTCGTGAGTCCAAGCGGAACCCCCTCGCCCCGTCACGGTCAATTGGATAGTCTCCCGCCAGTCATGCGGGCAATCATCCAGCGGGCGAGCGAGGCATCCGTCACCATCGACGGCCAGGTGCGCGGCGGTATCGGCCTTGGCTTCGTAGTGCTCCTTGGCATCGAGGACGCCGACACCACCGCCGACATCGAGTGGCTCTGCGGCAAGATCGCCCGGCTGCGCGTCTTCAATGACGACGACGGACTGATGAACAACTCCCTCGCCGATGTTGGCGGCGGCGTGCTGGTCATCAGCCAGTTCACCCTTCACGCCAGCACAAAAAAAGGCAACCGCCCCTCCTTCACCCGCGCCGCCAAGCCGGAGGTCGCCATCCCGTTGTACGAACAATTCATCGCTACGCTGGAAAGCGAACTTGGCCAAACGGTGCAGGTCGGCGAGTTCGGCGCGGACATGAAAGTCGCCCTCATCAACGACGGCCCCGTTACCCTCACCATCGACACCAAAAACCGCGAGTGAGCGTTTCTTTTTAGCGTTGATGGTATCCATTCTTATTTCTGTTTTTTATCCGCATATTCCGGGGATTCGCGCAGGTTTTTTCATCTGCGGATAACTTCGCTTGGTCAAGCGCGGGCTTTTCTCTTTGAGTGACAGGCTGTAGTTTCCCAGCTCGTTTGATTCTCATGAAAACTCTTACGACTTCGATTGTGGCACTGGCGTTGGTTGCCGGTGCGTTCGCCCAAGGCAAGGAACAGCCGCTTTGGCCAAACGGCACGCCCGGTGCCAAGGGCGACTCACCCCGCGACATCCCGACGCTGACGCCGTTCCTTGCCCCGGCCGGCAATAACTCCGGCTCGGCGATTGTCATCTGCCCCGGCGGCGGTTACGGCGGACTGGCCGCGCACGAGGGCGCGACTTACGCGCAGTTCCTGCAACAGCACGGCGTCAGCGGGTTCGTGCTCAAGTACCGGCTTGGCTCGGCCGGTTACCGGCACCCGATCATGCTGGGCGACGCAGCGCGTGCGCTGCGAACCGTCCGCGCCAATGCGAAGCGCTGGAACATCGACCCGGACAAGATCGGCATCATGGGTTCCTCCGCCGGCGGACATCTGGCCTCGACGCTCTTGACGCATTACGACGACGCCGACCCGCAGGCCGCCGACCCGATCGACCGCGTCAGTTCGCGGCCAAGCTTGGGCGTCCTCTGTTATCCGGTGATCTCGATGGGCGAGTTCACGCACCGCGGCTCCAAGCGCAATCTGCTCGGCGACAAACCGGCGGCGGAATTGGTCAAGCTGCTCTCGAACGAACTGCAGGTCACGGCCGACACGCCGCCGACGTTCCTGTGGCACACGGCAGAGGACAAGGGGGTTCCGGTGGAGAACAGCCTGCAATTTGCGGCCGCAATGCGCAAAGCCGGCGTGCCGTTCGCGCTGCATGTTTATCAAAAGGGCCGCCACGGGCTTGGGCTTGCCGATAAGCTGCCGTTCAAAAACACCCATCCGTGGGCCGGCGACCTGGTTTTCTGGCTGAAAGCGCAGGGATTCATCGCCGAATAATCCGCGCTTGGCCAAGCGCTTGGCCTTGCTGTACGCTGCGCGCCCCTGAAAATGGAATTAAGCAACGACGAAATCAGGCGCTACTCCCGCCACCTCATCCTCCCGGAAGTCGGGATAGCCGGCCAAAAGAAACTCAAGGGCGCGAGCGTGCTGTGCATCGGCACCGGTGGGCTGGGCTCGCCGATCAGCATGTACCTCGCCGCCGCCGGCATCGGCCGGATCGGCTTGGTGGACTTCGACGTGGTGGACTTCTCGAACTTGCAGCGGCAGATCGCCCACGGCACCGACGACGTCGATCGCTCAAAGGTCGAGTCCGCCACGGAGACGATTAACAGCATCAACCCGAACGTGATCGTCGACAAACACGAAGTGGCGTTCACCAGCGAAAACGCGATGGCTCTCGTCTCCGACTACGACATCGTGGTCGATGGCACAGACAACTTCCCGACGCGCTACCTAACCAACGACGCCTGCGTGCTGCTCGGCAAGCCGAACGTATACGGCTCGATCTTCCGGTTCGACGGCCAGGCGAGCGTGTTCGCGCCGGGCCTCGGTGGCCCGTGCTACCGCTGCCTCTACCCCGAGCCGCCACCGCCAGGCATGGTGCCCAGCTGCGCCGAGGGCGGCGTACTGGGTGTGCTGCCCGGAATCGTCGGCTGCATCCAGGCCACGGAGATCATCAAGCTTGCGTTGGGCAAGGGCGATTCGCTCGTCGGCCGCCTGCTGATTTTCAATGCGCTCGAGATGAAGTTCCGCGAAGTCAAGCTGCGCCGCGATCCAAAGTGTCCCTTGTGCGGCGACAAACCGACCGTCACGGAGTTGATCGACTACAACCAGTTCTGCGGCATCCCTGATCAACCGGAGGAGCCGGATGAAAACCCGGACGAGGTTGACGTGCAGGAAATGAAGCGCGCGCTCGACAACCCGGATCTCGGCATCGCCGTCGTCGATGTGCGCGAAGCGGACGAGTTCGAGATCGCCAAGGTCGAGGGCACGACGCTCGTGCCGCTCAGCCAGATCGGGCAGCGATTCACCGAGCTCGATGCCAACCAGACAATTTACCTGCACTGCAAAGCCGGGGTGCGCTCGCTAAAGGCGCTCGACTTCCTGCGCAAGCAGGGCTTCAAATACCTGAAGAGCGTCAAGGGCGGCATCTCCGCCTGGTCCGAGGAGATCGATCCGAACGTCCCGAAATATTGAGGTTCTCGGTGCTCAGTTCACCAACCCTGTTTATCCCTGTTCATTTCCTGATGGAAGAGGGGTCTTGGCCAGGTTGTCCTCGCGGATGATGAACGGCTCGAATGTGGCCCGGTGGCTTGGCGGGATGAGCGCCTTGAACAGCGCTTCGGCTGCATCGTAATTCCGCTCCAGCACCTGCCCCAACTCGTGCAGTTGCGCGATCACTTCCGACTGCGAATGCGGAATGCTCAACAACAGCATCTCGCGCACCGGCCGCAGTTGCTTGCCCAGTTCCGCCATGAACGCCTCGAAACCTTCCCCCGTTTTGGCTGAGACCGCGATGGAGTTCGGATGCAGATCGGTGAAGCGCTTGACCAAGCCGGGGGTGGTGACGCTGTCAATCTTGTTGAACACCATCAGCGTCGGCTTGTCGGCCACGCCCAACTCGTCGAGCACGACGTTCACCGCCTCGATTTGTTCCTCCACCTGGGGCGAACTGATATCCACGACGTGCAGCAGCAAGTCCGCCTCCATCACTTCCTCGAGCGTCGCCTTGAATGCAACGACCAGGTCGTGCGGCAGCTTGCGGATGAAGCCCACCGTGTCGGAAAGCAGCACGTTTTGATTCGTCGGCAGGCACAACCGCCGCGTCGTCGGATCGAGCGTCGCGAACAACTTGTCCTCGGCGAGCGCCGAGGCGCCGGTGATCGCATTGAACAGCGTGGACTTACCGGCGTTCGTGTAACCGACCAGCGAACCAAGCGGCCACTGGTTGCGCTTGCGGCCGGTACGCTGGACGCTGCGATGGCGCATGACCAGCTCGAGGTCGCGCTGAATCTTGTCGATACGCTCGCGAACCTTCCGGCGATCGACCTCGAGCTGGCTTTCGCCCTCGCCGCCGCGCATGCCGATGCCGCCCTTCTGCCTAGACAAGTGAGTCCAGAACCGCGTCAACCTCGGTAGCAGATGGTTCAGTTGCGCCAGCTCCACCTGCAGCTTGCCCTCGCGAGTGCGGGCGCGTTTAGAGAAGATGTCGAGAATCAGCGCGGTGCGATCGAGAATTTTGCACTCGAAAACCTTTTCAAGGTTGCGGCCCTGGGCCGGGCTGAGCTCCTCGTCGAACACCACCGTGTCCACCTCGACCTCTTTGCACTGCTCCGCGAACTCGCGCGCCTTGCCGGGGCCGATGAACGTCGCGGCGTTGACCCTGTCGAGCCGCTGGGTACCGCGTCCGGCGACCTCCCCACCCGCCGTGCCGACTAGTTCCTCCAGCTCGTCGAGCGACTCCTCGATGCACCACGCATCCTGGCCCTTGAGTTGCACGCCGACGATGAAGACCCGCTCGGTCTCACGATTGATGATTTCGACCAGACCCTTCACAATTTATCTGGTCGCCAACTGTATCATGCGGATGACGTCGCCCGACCTGAGCCTCGAACCGCCCAGCTTGGCCAACTGCTGCCAGCCAATCTTTACCACCTGCGACGGCCGTATGATTTCAAACATCTTGAGGCGCGGATCCAGCTTTGCCGCCGCCAGCGCGACATTCAAGCTCATACCATCGGCAAACGG
>Ga0115000_10000190_pt1 | contig 56333 bp, 58 predicted proteins | sample ArcticOcean_MG_C_6_FD_89690 | JGI IMG/M metagenome (GOLD analysis project Ga0115000, IMG submission 89690) | Marine microbial communities from western Arctic Ocean - ArcticOcean_MG_CB8_128 | ecosystem: Environmental > Aquatic > Marine > Oceanic | place: Arctic Ocean: Canada Basin | collected... | reverse complement strand
TTTACTTCAATCATTAAAAAAAACCTACAATCATTTTAATATGGGTATTTACTTAAGAGCATTAAATGATGGTAAAGTAGAGATTGCGAATACAATAGAAATCAATCATTAAAAATTGATTTGCTTTTAAAATCAATAACAGTTTTTGACATCCATTACTTGATGCAAATTAAAGGCTATTTTTATTTTTAATTTCTTCTTTTTTAGGCTCTTCAATTGGTTCTGTTGATGGATTTAATTCCATACCGGTGGGTGTAATAGTTTGTGGCATAGCTGCAAATTGTGAATCTGGATTATCTTCCGTGTTTCTTATCTTCATTCTATGAATTGCAAAAATACCAATTAAAGAATGAAAAATTATTAGAAAAACAAAATAACCATTAGAACCTATTATGTTCATAAAGATCGAACATAAGAAGGGTCCACTTATAGCCCCTAATCCAAATGCAAATTGTAAACTAGCACCTGCTGCAACAAACTTTTCTTTTGCAATAAAGTCATTAGTGTGTGCAAAAATAATTGCAAACATTGGTAAACTACAAAAAGAAAATAAAATTAAAAATATATAAAACCATAATTTAGAAGTACCTAGTTCACCTGGTAAGTACATTTGTCTTGAGGCAAATATTGCACAAAGTGCAAAAAATGCAGCACCAAAAGTAGTATAAACAATAATCAATCTTCTATCAAATTTATCTGATAATTTTCCAATAGGAAATTGTGCTACAGCACCCGATATTGCTAATAAGAAAGTTACAACTGAAATTTCGAATATAGTGAAGTTCATTGATGCTGCGTAAACTGCAAGCAGAGAAAACAAAGCTGATTGAACGGTCCCATAAAAAATAGAACCTACCATTCCCAAAGGAGATGTTTTATATAGTTCTTTTAGGGTCATACCAGTAATTTTTTTAAATGTAGGTGCTTTTCTTTTAGTTAATAAAATTGGTATTAAAGAAAGAGACATAAATAAAGAAACTAAAATAAATGGTTGAAAATTTTCTGGTTTACTAAAGTTTAGAAAAAACATTCCAATTCCCATAGATCCATAAAGTACAATCATATAAATTGATAAAACACTTCCTCTATTTTTATTTGTTGCTCTATCATTAAGCCAACTTTCAGCAATTGTATAAATAGAAACCATGCTAATTCCCGTAACAACCCTAAGAATAAACCAAGTAAAAGGATGAACAAAAATTGAGTGGAATAAAATTACTACAGAGGCCATTGACGCAAAAGCTGCAAATACTCTTATATGACCTACTCTTAATATAAAACTTGGAATTGTTTTTGCACCAATAAAATATCCAGCATAATAACCAGACATCATGAAACCAGTTGCAATCAGACTAAAATCTTCCTGCACAGCTCTTACACCAAGTAATGATCCTTGGTATCCATGAGCCAACATTATGAAACTCATTCCTAAAAATAGTGCCCAAGAATTTTTTAAAATTTTATCCATAAAAATTGTTTAATTATTCGTCATTTATTCTCAAATAAAGACTTAATTGTGACTAGCTTAAGATTTTCTCAGCTTCAAAAACGAGTGTATAGCAATAGTTACAATTATAACCAAACCTCCTTGCAGAGCTTCTATGCTAGGCTGTTCTTTAATTATGAACCATACCCAGATTGGACCAATAATTGTTTCGAGTAAAAAAAATAGATTCACCTCTTCAGCAGGTATAAACCTTGGAGCAATTGTCACTAAGACAAAGGGAATAGCAACACACATAACACACATTAAGGGTATAAATATCAAGTCTTTTCCCACAAGGTCAAAACTTTCAACAAAGAACAATGCAAAAATAGCAACACAAAACTTACCTATAACAGCAGAAGGAACAAGATCTCTATCTTTTGCAAATCTAGCGATGACAGCATTACAGGCGAGACCAAAGGCAGTGATTAATCCAAAAATATCTCCATAGAAATTACCAAGCTCAATTGAATCATGAAAAATATATGCAACCGCAGCAAAAGTAACAATAATGGCTAACCAGGTTTTTTGATCTGGAATTTCTTTAAGAAATAAAGCACCTAAAATAGCAGAAAGCATTGGTGCCATAGCAATCATTACTAAAGTGTTAGCAACATTAGTATTTTGAATAGAAATTATAAATGTAATATTACAAATAGAAAAACTTAAAACATAAAATATACCAGGATAGCCTATAGCTAATATAGCTTTAAAAAAATTTTTTTTATAAAAAAATAAGAGACCAGCTAATGTAACTACAAAAGGGATAGCGCCTCTATAAAAAAGCATGCCCCATGTTTCAATATTTGATAATCTAATAAAAAGAGAGTCAGGCGTAATAAACATCACAGCTATAAAAGCTAATAATGAACCTTTTTGTTGTGAAGTTAAATTATTCAAGCTTTTAAACCTTTCCAAAATTTTTTTGCTAAGTTTATTTTGGACAAATCATAATAAGTTTTTAATCCAGTGGGAGATGTAATATTGATATCTCCATTTAATTTTTGATCTATAAAATCTATACCTGAAAAGTAAATGTCTTTTCTTTTAAGATCTTTTGCAATGATAGTAGAAATCTTATATTCAGTTTTTGTAAGTTTTGTTAGTGTAGGTTTTGCACCTTTGCTCATATTACTTAAGAAAGAACCTTTTTTTGGAACTCTAGATATTGCACCACATATTTTTCCATCAATTAAAAAAACTCTTTTATCACCATATTTAATGTTAGGTAAAAATTTTTGACACATAATATATCCATGTTTTTTAATAAAATTAATAACAAGTTTACTCTTAAATGAATTTTGTATTAAATGAATATCGTTACCACCATAGCCATGAATAGGTTTAATAATCATTTTTTTATTAGTTTTGTAAAATTTTTTTATTTCATTTAAGTCTTTAGTAAAAATTGTTCTGGGCATATATTTTTGATAGAATGATGAATATAATTTTTCCGAAATATTTCTTATTGAAGTTGGATTATTGACTATTTTTACTTTATTTTTTATTTTATCCAAAATGAAAGTAGTTGAAATATATTCTAAATTAAATGGCGGATCTTGTCGTATGAGTATGAATTTACAATTTAATAAATTTAGTTTTTGATATTTTAAAATTTTAAAAAATTTTTTATTTGTATAATTAAATTTAATAAAAAAACCCTTAGCAATAACTTTATCATTAATAATGGATAAGTTTTTAGGCTCATAATAAAATAGCTTATACTTGTTTTGCACTTCATTAGAAAGAAATACACTAGTATCACTTGCAGGATTAAGTTCTTTGGGGTGATTTCCCTGAATAGCTACAATCTTATTTGTCATATAAATCATTTAAATTTTCATTTTTAGAAAATTTAGCAACCATATGATCTGCGTTTGTTAGCTTATTATCAATTATTTTTTCTAAATGATTTAAATAGCTGGTTTCATTATAACCACCTTTGCTTATTATATCTCTATTTTGTAAACCTTTTTTTGAAATTTCCAAAAAAATTGAAGTCCAATAATATAGATCTTTTCCCATCAATTCAGTATTAAAGCCTTTTTTAGGTGCCTCGAGATATGCATTTATAATTTTATTTTTATCCCATTTAGAAATTAAATCAAAAGCTTCATCTAAATTTCCATATAAAATACCAGTATTAAAAGCAGGACCAGAACATAAGCATTCCCAACCACAAGCATCCATAGATCTTAATTCGATATATTTTTTAAGTCTATTCTCTGTGAAAATTGTACTTAAGTGAGTTGTTAAGTCATTTTCAGTAGGAATTTTATTTTCTAATTCGTCAATTTTACCATTCATAAAATCTGAAAATAAATATTTTTTCCCAGAAATATAATTTTTTCCTTTCTGAATAAATAGCATTGGAAAATTCATTGTAAATTCTGAATATTTTTCAAAATTCATATTATCAAAAAAAATTTCAGGCAAACCACCTCTTGATGTATTTTGCCAAACTTTAGACCTGTAAGAAAGATAGTTACTATTTTTTTTCTCGACTATCGAAGAATTTGCAAATAGTGCAATTGATATAGGTACAATTGAGTTAACAACTTTAAATTTTTTAATAAAGTCTTCTTCAGATTTATAGTCAACATTTAATTGTGTGCCACAGGTTCTATACATCATATCCAAGCTTAACTCTCCACCACTAGGCATATCTTTTGTCATTACTTCGTATCTTTGTTTTGGATTGTTAGGAACTTCTAAGATTTTAGATATTGGATCAAATCCTGCACTTACTATCTTTAAATTTAATTTTTTTATTATTTGTTTAAGTTCAAACAGATAATCTTGAGATTCAGAGCATGCTTCATGTATATTGTTTAACTGCGCGCCAGAAAGTTCAATTTGATTTCCAGGCTCTAAAGTAATGCTTTTCTCATCTTTCTTAAGACCAATAATATTTTTATTTTCTAAGATTGGTTTCCAGCCAAATTCATATAAGCCCTTGAACATTTTAAGAATTGTTTGATAATCAGCTCTTTTGTTCGTGTTTAAATCAAATAAAAATTTTTCATGTTCTATGCCAATTTTGAATTGTTCGGGAGTTCTTATTCCTGAATTAAAATAATTAATTATATGGTCTTTTGAAGCAATCATACTTTATATATAACTATTAAAATAAGATTTTAAAGTTATCAATTTTTATACGGCTTTCTAGAAAATACTTTCTTAACAATAGGCTCAAAATCTTTAAGTGTTAAACTTTTAAAATTTGGGTCAAATGAAGTTTGATCCCAATTTTCACAAAACATTAAAGTATCTTTATAATATTTGTGATCTTTATACTTGTCCCTTAAGTTTCTATCTTTCCCAAGATGATGTGCGTAATAGTACATTTGAAATTCACCATGCATTTTAACAATCCAATGAGTTTTTTCTGATACATAGGGTTTTAAAATAGACGCTGCATATTCGGCATGGTTTAATGGTGCCAACTCATCTCCAATGTCGTGTAACAATGCTGCAATAATCATTTCTTCGCTTGCTTTGTCATTAAAAGCTCTCGTAGCTGTTTGGAGAGAATGTTGTAGTCGAGTTATCTTGTAGCCTTCTAGAGTAGTGTTTAGTCCATCCATGAACTTTAATATGCGATCAGCCGTTCCATTAATGTATTTTTGTTCAAATTTATCTAAAAATAAATAATCTTCCTTAGAGCCGTTTTTCATTTGAGTAAATTTTACAGTGCTCATTTTAATTATTTGAAGCTGTACTTAATAAAGATAGTTGTGTTATCTTATCATCACCCAATTCATCTATAGGTTTAACAGGATAATCTCCAGTAAAATAGTGGTCTGTCAATTGAGGGTAAGCATTATTTCTATTTTCAAATCCCATTGCTTTATACAAACCTTCAATTGACAAAAAATCTAAAGTTTTTGCACCAATATATTCGCAGATTTGGTCATTAGTTTTATTAGCTGCTAATAGCTCTTTTTTTGTTGGTGTATCAACACCATAAAAATCAGGGTATCTTATTTCTGGACAAGCAATTTTTACATGAACCTCTTTAGCTCCAGCGTCATAAAGCATTTTAACAATTTTATGAGATGTGGTTCCTCTCACTAAAGAGTCATCTATTAAGATAATTTTTTTATCTTTGATAGCAGATTTATTAGCATTTAATTTTAACTTTACCCCCAAACTTCTTATTTTTTGACTTGGTTCAATAAATGTTCGGCCTACGTAATGATTTCTAATTAATCCTAATTCAAAATTTTTCCCCAAATATTGTGCAAATCCAAGTGCCGCAGCATTTCCAGAGTCAGGAACAGGAACTATGATGTCAGCATCAATTTTATTTTCTTTTGCAAGCTCTATTCCAAAATTTTTTCTATATTCGTAAGCAGATTTTCCACTTAATAAACTATCTGGTCTTGCGAAATAAATGTATTCAAAAACACAAGGCCTAGCTTTTCTGTAAGGAAAAGGTTTAAAACTTATTAACTTATTATTTTCAATTAACACAACTTCACCATTTTCAACATCCCTTACAAATTTAGCTCCAATAATATCTAGTGCACAAGTTTCAGAAGCAAAAACATAACTATCTTTTATTTTACCAATTACTAAAGGTCTAATTCCATAGGGGTCTCTTACACCTATTAAAGTATTTTGTGTAAGCATAACCAAGGCATAACCACCTTGGATTTGAAACAAAGCATCAATGACTTTGTCGATTGTTTTATTTCTTTTTGACTTTGCTATAAGTTGAACAATTGTTTCTGTATCAGATGTTGTATGAAAAATTGCACCATCCTGAACTAATTTATTTCGAAGTGTGATAGAATTAGTTAGGTTTCCATTATGAGCAACCCCAATACCACCAGCATTCGTATCTGCAAAAAAAGGTTGAATATTTCTTAAGGTATTTTCGCCAGTCGTACTGTATCTGTTATGTCCAATAGCATAATTACCAGATAAGTTTTTTAATACTTTTTCTTTATTAAAGTTATCACCAACTAAACCAAACCTTTTTTCTGAATGATATTTTTTACCATCAAAAGATACAATTCCACAGCCTTCTTGACCTCTATGTTGTAGAGCATGAAGACCTAAAGCGGTTAGTGCGGCAGCATCATTACTATTACTTATACCAAAAACACCACATTCTTCTTTGAGCTTTGGGCTATAGTTCTTCAATTTTTTCTTTAGAATTTTGATATTTTTTTTCATTTGGGAGTTCATTCATCAGATAATTACTACCTTTTTCTAAGGATGGAAAGGTGTATGATTTATCCATATTTATTGGCCATTTATTATAGTTATAGACAATATCTAAAGCTGAAAATATTAGAACACAAACTATATAACCCCTAACAAAACCAAAAAAGAATCCAAAAATTGAGTCAAGAGTACCTATGCCAGAATATTTAACAGCTTTACCAATGCCTTTGTTAATCATTAATATTACAAAAATAACTAAAATAAAAATTGCCAGACTAAGAGCCACATCCAAAACATACTCACTATCAATTATATTTTTAAAGTAAGGTTTAATTTTTGGAAATATAATAAGTGTTAAAATATAAGCTAATAACCACTTAGAAGCAGCAAGTAAACTTAAAACAAAACCTTTTCTATAACATTTGATTACAGATGAAGTTGTTATAACTAAAAAAAATAAATCTATAATAGAGGTTGCTTCATAAAAATTTATCAAAAAATCAAACATTAATTGATCTATTTACCAAACGGCTTAGTTATTAAAATAAGAGCAGGCAGTAAAGTTAATACCGAAATCATAGCTAACAACATTGCTATACCAGTAAAAACTCCAAAATAAATAGTTGGTATAAATTTAGAAAAAACTAAAATTGAAAAACCAAACACAATGGTTATGGATGTATTTAATATTGCAACACCAACTGTAGAATGACAAAGTTTTAACGTTTTATTGTAGTCTTTGTTCTTTATAAACTCTTCTTTAAATCTATAAATGTAGTGAATACTGTTATCCACAGCTATACCAATGGTGATTGCAGCAATGGTTATAGTCATCATATCCAAAGGTATTCCCAATAAACCAATAATTCCTAAAATAAAAAAAGCAGCAATAAAGTTTGGTAATAAACCAATTAAAGATAATTTGATGTTCTTAAATAAAATTATAAACATGCCAAAAATTCCAAACATAACCAATCCCAATGTAAGTATTTGAGATTTAAATAAGCTTTGAAGTAAATTGTTAAATAATATTAATACTCCAGCTAGTTTAAATTCATCTTTATTAAGCTTAAGTTTATTTTCGAGATCATAGTTAATTTGTTTAATTAAATCATCTCTTCTTAAGCCATCTTGAGAGTCTATAATTCTTAAGCTTATTCTGGCTTCGTTGTCTTTAATCGAAATATAAGGATCAATAATATCTTTTTTGATAATAGCTGGAATTTTAGAGTAAAGAACGCCCATTTCTAAAGTATCTAAAGGTTTATTGTTATTCAATTGAGTTGCTATCTCAATAATAGAATTAAAAGATAGAACTTTTCCTACAGGAGGTAAGCTTTCAAGATATATGTGAACTGCTTTAATTCTATCAACCTTATCTTTTGTAAACCAATATTTTTCATCGTTTATATTTTTATCTTCTCCCCAATCCTCAAACTCTTCATCCTCATTATTTTCAGTTTTTTTTTTGTTAGGAAATTTTAGAATAACCTCTAAAGGAGTGGTTCCACCTAATTTTTGATCTATAAGTTTCATTCCTTTATAAATTTCTGTATTTTTATTAAAATAATTAATAAAACTATTTTCTACTTCTAAACGGCTTATTCCAACTACACTTAAAATAATAATTAATATTGTAAAGGTGAAAACTATATTCTTATTATTAATTGAAATTTTAGAAAAAAAAGAGGTAATTTTAGAATCACTATCTTCTGTAATTTTTATGTTATTATTTGAAAAAAAACTTAAAAGAGTGGGAAGTAATGAAAAAGTGACTAAAAATGATGTAATTAATCCTAAAGTCATCATCCAACCAAAATCAATAATAGGTTTTATGCCACTAAAGATTAGAGATAGGAAAGCACATACGGTAGTTAATACAGTATAAAGAATAGGCCAAAACATTTTCCTAGTTGTCATTGAAATAATTTCAAAGTTTTTTAAATCTGTAAAATCATTTCTCAGTTGTAAAAAACGTGTACTCATGTGAATATTCATTGCCATTGTTAAGATTAACATCAGAGCAATAAAGTTGGATGATATTACTGTTACTTTCCATCCAAGAAGACCAAGTATTCCTGTCATTATTAAAACAGAGAAAAAACAACTACTAATTGGAATTATAATCCAGATTAATTTTTTAAAAACAAACCAAAGAGTAGCAATAATAAATAATAAGACCCCTATACCAAAAACAATAATATCACTTTTAATAAATGACATCATATCATCGGCAATCATAGGAATACCTCCCAAATATATTTTTCCTACATTATTATAAGATTTAATAATTTCTCTTATTTGAAGAATGTTTTTATGATTTTTTTTCTTTAAATTATTTTTATAATTATCTATCTCTTTTTTACTTTGACCCTGTAATTGTTTGATAGTTTCATCTTTTTTTATATAAACTATTATTCCACTTGTATTTCCATCTTCACTAATCACAAAATTTCTAAATATAGGACTATTTAAAATTTCATTGAAACCTCTTTCTTTATCAACATTCTGATCTTTCAATGTTGTGAAATTTTTTAATCTTTCCTGAAGTGGTGCTTCACTGTTGTTTAATAAAGGGATATCTAAAAGAGTGACGACATTATAAACCCAATCTAAGCTCTGAATCTTATACTTTAAACTTAATAAATTATTAATGGATGTATTTGAAATCATTCTTTCATTAGGAGTGTAAGTTAGAACTAGAAAATCTTTTGAACCATATCTTTCGGTTATTTCTCTTAAGTATTCTAGATCAGGGTCATCTTCTATTAAAAGAGTTTCAGATGAGGCATGCAACCTAAAATCTTTAGAAAAATATCCAAAACTCAATAATACAATTATTAATAATACAAAAATTGATTTAGGATTTTTGAGAACTATATTTTGATATAAATGAGGTAGCATTTAATGCTATTATATATTTGATATTAGTTAATTTGAGTATCTTTAAATTTAGTAAACATTGCCTCAAACTCTAGATCAATATTTCCTGTAGGGCCATGTCTTTGTTTTGCGATAATAATTTGAGCTAAATGAGCTATTTCACTCATCTTAGCTTGCCATTCAGCGTGTTCAACGGTTGCTGCTTGTGGTTCTTTTCTTTCTAAATAATAGGCCGCCCTATAAACAAACATAACAACATCTGCATCTTGCTCTATTGATCCCGATTCTCTTAGATCTGATAACTGAGGCTTGTGATCATCTCTTTGTTCAACAGCTCTAGATAATTGGGATAATGCGACTACGGGCACTTTTAATTCTTTGGCAATTGCTTTAAGGCCTTGAGTTATTTGTGAAATTTCTTGAACTCTACCATCTCTATTGTTTAGTGAGCCTGTCATTAATTGAATATAATCTACAACAATCATATCTAGTCCAAAGAGTCTTTTAATTCTTCTTGCCCTATTACTCATTGCCGCAATGCTGATTGCTGGAGTTTCATCTATATATAAGGGTAGTTCTGAGATATTTTTTGAAGTTTCTATGAATTTATCAAATTGTTCATCTGAAATTTTTCCTCTTCGAATGTCATTTGATTTAATTCTAGACTGTTCTGCAATAATTCTTGTAGATAATTGTTCTGATGACATTTCTAATGAAAAAAAAGCAATCGAAGATTTTTTTCCTTTTTCTAATAATTTTTGAGCTGCATGAAAAGCAATATTAGTTGCCAAGGCTGTTTTACCCATAGAAGGACGACCTGCAATAATAATTAAATCAGAATTATGAAGCCCACCTAGTCTATCATCCAAATCTCTTAAACCAGTTGGAACACCAACTAAACCTTCTTCATTTTTATATGCAGCCGAAGCCATTTCAATAGTTTGTTTCATTGCTTCATCAAATTTTACTAAAGATGAATTAAACGAACCTTTTTCAGCAAGGTCAAATAATAATCTTTCAGAATTTTCAATTATAGTTTGCCCGTTTGTGTCTAAGTCATTTAGTTTGGCTGAATCAATCGTATTTTCAGATATTTTAATTAACTCACGTCTTACAAACATATCGTAAATTATTCTTGAATATTCAATTGCCTGTCTAGATGAAGTAGAAAATTTTGTAATTTTAACTAAGTACTCGGGAACATTTAAATCGTCTTTTTCATTTTCAAAATAGTTTTTTAAGGTAATAGGATTTGCAAGCATTCCTTTATATACAAGGCTTTCAATCGCAGAAAAAATTTTTTGATGCATTGGATCGTAGAAATTTAAATTTGATATTATCGTATTTATTTCATCAAATATTTCATTTGAAACTAATATAGATCCAATAACAGATTGTTCTGCTTCAATATTATTAGGTAATTCTTTAAATGTATCTTTGACTAAGCTTAGGTTATTTTCCATTTTAAAATCTTATAGGAAAAAGATTTAAAAAGAATAATAAAATCTTGCTGGGGAAAAAATTGTATAATTATTGAATAGTTTCTGCTGCAACTACATTGATAGTAATTACCGAATCTATCTCTGAGTGTAAAATAATTTTAACTTTAAATTTACCAAGTGATTTAATTTCATTTAAAGGTTGTATAAGAGAAGGTTTAATCTCTAATTTTTCAGTTATGAATATCAATTTGGCGATTTCAGTTGGCTTAACAGAGCCATAAAGTTCCTTGTTTTCAGTACTTAGCTTTTCTACTAAATATTCTTTACCATTAATTTGTTCAGATAATTTTTTTGCTTCTTTCTTCTTTTCAGCATCTTTTTTTCCTAAATCAGTTTTAATTTTTTCAACTTCAGCAATATTTTCTTTTGAAGCGTAAAGTGCTTTTTTGTTTGAGATTAAATAATTTCTAGCAAATCCTCTTTTAACATCAATGATTTCTCCAATTGATCCAATACTCCTTAAATTTTCTAAAAGTATAACTTTCATCTAAATTAAGGCTAAGTTTCTAGCTCTTTTAATTGATAAAGAGAGCTCTCTTTGTTTTTTTTGGCAAACATTTGTAATTCTTGAAGGTAAAATCTTACCATTTTCAGACATGTACTTTTTAAGTAATCTAATATTTTTATAATCCACAATAGGTGCTTCTTTAATTGATAAAGGGCACGATTTGCCAAATTTATATTTATTGGGTTGGAAAATACTTAATTTAGCGAAGTTGCTTTGTTTGCCTTTTTTATTATCACTTCTTTTTTTAGAGGGCATAATTAATTTCTTTTATATTCTTTTTTTTCATAATCATCTTTTTTTGAAAAATACTTAGCTTCTAGATCAAATTTTTTAACTTTTACCGTTAGATATCTTAAGAGATTTTTATCTAAGATTTCATTTTTCTCTAGCTGTTCTATAATTTTTCCAGGTCCTTTGATTTTAAAATGAATATAGCTACCTTTTGTATTTTTTTTGATTGCGTATGATAAGTTCAATAATCCCCAGTTTTCAGTTTGAACTATTTCTCCATCATTTTTTTCAACTATCTTTGAATATTTTTCAGTTAATTGTGTTATTTGGGCGGGACTAGTATCTTGCCTCGCTACAATTGTATGTTCGTATAAATTCATATTTGTTCTTTAATAAAAAGTGAGGATATACTATTATAATCCTTTAATTACAACACTTAAAACAATAATAAAATTTAGATATTTAAATGTTTTCCGTTATTTTTCCAGGCCAAGGCTCGCAATTAGTAGGTATGGGTAAAGAGTTATATCAAAAATATACATTAATTCAAAATTTATTCAAAGAAGCAGATGAAACTCTTGAATTTTCATTATCTAAGTTAATTTTAGAGGGTCCCAGAGAAGAATTGGACTTAACTGAAAATACACAACCAGCTATATTTCTTTTAAGTTACTCAATATTTAAGTTAATTAAAGAAGAATTTAATATTGATTTAAATAAAGCAAGTTGGTTTGCTGGACACTCACTTGGAGAATATTCTGCCTTAGCTTCTGCTGGGTGTTTATCTTTTTCAGATACTTTAAAGATTTTAAAAATTAGAGGTAAAGCTATGCAAAGTGCCGTCCCAAGAGGAGAGGGTGGAATGGTAGCTGTATTAGGTTCCCACATAGATATTATAGAAGAGATCCTTGTAGAAAACTTAGAAAAATATAAATGCTATATTGCAAATGATAACTCAGAAGGGCAAATAGTTTTAAGTGGTAAAAACTTAGATTTAGAAAAAATGATGACAGATTTAAAGTCAAAAAATATTAAAAATATTAAATTACCAGTAAGTGCGCCATTTCACTGCCCATTAATGAATAAAGCAACAAGCATAATGAATAAAGAAATTTATAAATTAAATTTTGAAGAACCTAAGAACATACTTATTTCCAATGTAACTGGAAAAGAAATATTTAATGCGAAAGAATTAAAAGATTTATTAGTTAAACAAATCGAATGCAAGGTTTGTTGGAGAGAAAGTGTTTTATTGATGATTAATAAAGGAGTTAGTCAATTTATTGAAATTGGACCAGGTAAGGTTTTATCAAGTTTAATTAAAAGAATTGATAAAAATGTCAAAGTTAGTGCAATAAATACTGAAGAGGATATAAAGTTAATTAATATAGATGAATAGTTTAAAAAATAAAAATATTATAGTTACAGGTGCTTCAGGAGGTATTGGAAATTCAATAGTTGAAAAACTTCATGATAATGGTGCCAACATTCTAGCTACAGGAACAAGGATTGAGAAACTAAAAGAATTAAAGGAAAAATTTAAAAGTATTAATATATTAAAATTTGATATTTCTCAGCATGAAAAAATTGAAGAATTTATAAATAATGCTACCGCTGAATTAGGTGGATCACTTGATGGTATAGTCAATAATGCTGGAATTACAAAAGATAATTTAGCAATTAGAATGAGCTTAGAAGAATGGACAAAAGTTTTAGATATAAATTTAACATCAACATTTTTAATGAGCAAATACTCAATTAAAAAAATGCTTAAAAATAAATCTGGAAAAATCATTAATATTACATCTGTGGTTGGACACACTGGTAATGTTGGTCAAGCAAATTACACAGCATCAAAAGCAGGAATTATTGCAATGTCTAAAAGTTTAGCAATAGAATATGCAAAAAAAAATATTAATGTTAACTGTATATCCCCAGGATTTATCAGCACTGCAATGACAGACCAGATAGATGAAAAGATTAAGGAAACTATTATAGCCAAAATTCCCTCTAACAGACTAGGTAAACCTGAAGATATAGCCAATGTAGTTGTTTTTCTAAGTTCAAATGGATCGGATTATATTAATGGAGAAACTATTCATGTTAATGGAGGCATGTATTTGGGTTGACAAAGCTACTTATTAATCTATTAACGAATTATATTAACAAAGGAACAATATGTCAGAAGATATTTCAAGCAAAGTTAAGAAAATAGTTGCAGACCATTTAGGTATTGATGAAGCTAAAGTACAGGAAGAATCAAGTTTTATTGATGATCTTGGTGCTGATAGTTTAGATACTGTTGAATTAGTAATGGCTTTTGAAGAAGAGTTTGGAACAGAGATTTCAGATAGTCAAGCTGAAAAAATTCTAACAGTAGGTGATGCAGTAAAGTTTATTGAAGGTAAAGGTAATTAAGCTTAATTAAATGTCCATTAAAAAAGATGGGATAATGGTAATTTTATCATCCCCATCTGGGGCAGGTAAAACCACATTAGTAAATTTATTATCAAAAAATAAAAATTTTAATATATCAATATCTCACACAACACGAAAACCTCGTATTAATGAAATTCAAGATAAAGATTATTATTTTGTTGATAGTGAAAAATTTAATAAACTAATCAAAAATGATGAATTTTTAGAATACGCAAAAGTTTTTAATCACTTTTATGGAACAACAAGAACTCCTGTTATAGAAAAATTAGAAAAAGGTGAAAATGTAATTTTTGATATAGATTGGCAAGGAGCTGATCAAATCAAAAACAAAAGATTAAATTATAAATTAATTACTTTTTTTGTTCTCCCCCCAAGTAAAAATGTTTTGTTTAATAGATTGTCAAATAGAGACATGAAAGATAAATTAATAGTTGAAGAGAGAATGAAAGAATTTAGCAGAGATGTATTACATTGGATTAATTATGATTACGTGGTTATTAATGATGACCTTGATGAATGTTATTCAAAAATTAACAGTTTAATTGAAGCAGAAATTAATAATGGGTCAAAAGATTATGATAAAGAATTTATAAGAAGACATGTTGATATCTTAACTTGTTAAATTTTCATATTCTTTTGTTAGCTTAAGATAGATTTCAGGGCTTAAATTTTGTGGTCTTAGGTTTAAATTAATATCAAATTTTTTAGAAATTTCTTTTGCATTTTTAAATATTTGATTAAATGGTTTTTTTATCATTTTTCTTCTTTGGCTAAAAAAAATTCTAGTAATCATTTCAAGATTGCTCGGATTAATTAATTCATAAAAATTTTCTTTGGGAGTAAAGACTAGCAATGAACTATCTATTTTTGGCCTAGGTGAAAAACTTTCTGGTTTTATATCTATAATTTTTTTTATATTTAGTTTCCAATTTGATAATATTGATAATCTGCCATAATTTGATGTATTAGATTTAGCGATAATTCTATCGGCAACTTCTTTTTGAAACATTAAAACCAATTCATTAAACCAAATTTTTTTATCTAAATTTATTATCCATTTAGATAGAATTTCTGTAGAAATATTATATGGAAGGTTTCCAAATACTGTTAATTTTTCTTTTGATATTTTATCTGCTGATACCTTTAAAACATCATCATTAATAATATCAATTTCATTATTAAATTTTTCACTTAATAGAGATGATAGTTCATCATCTTTTTCAATGACATACATTTTTTTAGGTAATTTTCTTAAAATATGAGCTGTTAAGTTGCCACTACCAGGACCTATTTCTAAAATTTCTTTGTCTTTTATTTCTACTGTATTTATTATTTGGTTAAGTATATTTTGATCTATTAAAAAGTTTTGTCCCAAACTTTTTTTAGCTTTAAAATACACTTATTTATCCAAAAATTTTAAAGCTTGAATTAAGCTATTAGGGTTAGATAAGTTTTTACCTAGCATAGCCACATTTGGACCATGGTCTGGAGAAATTCTATGAAATGGCAAACCTAAAGTTATATTTATAGCATCAAAGCCCATAATTGTTTTTATTGGAGTTAGCACTTGATCATGATACATGCCAATTATTACATCAAATTTTTTTGATTGATCTTTCATAAATATTGTATCTGCAGCAAAAGGACCATTAACTTTATATCCATTTTTTATTAGATATTTAATTGCAGGTTTTATTATTTTATCCTCTTCACTTGATTTATAATTACTTTCACAATGGGGATTAAGTCCTGTAATTGCAATTTGAGGATTTTTATTGAATTTTTTTTTATAAAATTGCTTAATTAATTTAACGTGGTTAATTATTTTTTTTTTAGTTATATGTTTATGAACTTCTTTAAGTGGAATATGCGTAGTTACAGGACTTACAGATAATTTTTTATTATAAATTAACATAGCAACCTTATTATTCTTGTTAATTTTATTGGACAAAAACTCTGTAATACCTAAAAATTTTCCTCTTAGAAAATTTCTTTTTGAAATAGGCCCATTTATTAGTCCTTTACAATTATTTTTTTTTAAAATTTCCAGACCTATTTTAAAAGAAGTATCTATATATGAGTTTGATTTATCAGAAATCTTACCAAAAATATTTTTAAAATTAAAATTTACATTAATTAAATTTATATATTTGTTATCAAGTTTATTAAAATTTACTTGATTTTTATCGATCAAATTAATTTTAAAATTGAAATTCAATTTTTTCATTTGTAAAATAAGCAACCTATGTGATGCAATCAAAATAATTGGACATTTAAATTTATTACTTTTTTTACTTTTAAAAAAAATTTCTAAAAAAACACTATAAGGTTCACCAGCAACAACTATTATGGGTTTATAATTCATTAATTATAGTATTAATTTTTACTTTATCATAATAAATTTTTGAAAATTGTTTTAGTTGTCTATTTCTTTCATAGGTAATCATTTTTTCTAATTCTTTTTTTTCATCAATTTTAATTTTTTCTTCTTTAACTTCATCAAGGTTTAGTATTAAAAATTTATTTCCTATTTGAATTGGTTGTGTATGTTTTCCAATAGTTAAATCCTCTAAAGTAATTAATATTTTCTTTGAAAGATTTTTTTCCTGCACCCAGGATAGATCTCCACCAAACTTGGCACTTGAAGCAATACTGTAAATATTTGCTGAATTTTTAAAACCAATTTCCTTAATACTGTTTTCAATAATTTTAAATGTATCATTTAAAGTTATATTTTTTTTTTCAAAAACTATTTCTGATAATCGATAACTTTTGCTGTATTCAGATTTTTTTTGTATTTGTATTTTTTTTTTTAAATCTTTAATATTTATCTGAACTTGATTATTATATTTATCGTATATTAATCTATTCCAACTTGTTTCAATATTTATTTTTTCCTTAACTTCATTAAGAGTTAAATCGTAATTATTTAAATATTTTTTAAATTCTTGTTCATTATTTAAATTTAATTTTACATAGAAGTCTCTAATAACAACATCTAACATTTTATTATCTTTTTTTAGATACATATATTTTAAAAGCTCAATTTTTTTGACAGTTTCTCTTACTAATGATCCTTCTGCTATTTTTAGAATTGTCTTATCATCCAAGTTTTTTAACTGGCTACTTAGTGCAAGTAAATACACAGATTCATTTTTTATATCCACATTTGTTAAAATTTGATTTTCTATTTTATAAGTTAAAAAAATATTATTATCAGAATATACTTTTATATTTAATACCAATAAAAAAATTACAAATCCTAATATTTTTTTCTTCATTTTTGTCTTAGATTAGGACTAGTTGTTTCACCAAAAGGTATAATTGTTAATTTAAGAAAAATATTTTCATCTGGTTTCAAATCTTTGTCACTATAATAATTTTTATTATATTCTATAGCAGCTGTTAAACAATCATTTGTATACTGATATATTAAATTATAAAACTCTGTAAATTTAGTTTTTTTATTTTCTCTTATTTCAAATTGAAATTTATTTGAGTCATTTACTAAGTAAGCTGTTTTGTTAGATAAGTAACTTTTATTTGTCGTTGCATTATTTTCGTTAAGATATTCAAAAGTAGTTATAAAATTATTTACTTTAATTTCTGAACTTAGCAATTCATAATTTTTATTATCTAAATTATTATCAATAGAAAAATTATAATTAACTTTTAAAATATCAGTTGGATTAAAATCTAAACCACCCACGATATCTGAGGTTTTATTCCCTAAAGAACTATTTCTTGGTAAGTTTTTATCTTCTTCAAGTCTAAGAATATTTGCAATTTTAACACCAAATAAATCTTTTTCTGAAGTTTTACCTGTTTTTAAAAATTCAATACCATAGGTTAACGAGGCACCACCTTCTACAGTGTCATTTGAGCTTAATCTATTCATGCTAAAAATATTATTTATATCAATTCTTCTATCTTCAGTTCTCATATTTTTAGTATTATTTGGGCTATATTTTAAAGATAACTTTGGTTTTAATATATCATTGTAATTAACACCCTCTTTTTTTAAAGGATAAGTAGAGTTGTATTCGACTATAGACAGTAGATCATGATCTCTTGAGTTTTTAAACTTTGTAGAATTAGTAGAGTTAGAATTAACATTTTTTAATAAAAGATTATAATTATTTTTAAAGCCGTTTTCTGTAAAATTTGGATTTGAATTAAAGATAAAATCATTAATCATAATTTTTTCATATACGTTTGTGTTATAATTTTTAAAAAATCCTGAAGAGGCAACTGAGAATTCTCCACTTAATTTTGTAGAGTTTTTATATCTTTTTACTAAATCATAGCTTGGATAAATAAATTCATATTTATCGTTATTTTTTTCTTCACTTAAATTCTCATAAACTTCAAAATTTGTGTTGAAGGATAAATCCTCTCTATAAGCACTAATTCCTAAAGATGATGTGAGTGAGTTTATTTCATCTATCATAGGTGATTTTAGTTTATAGGTTTTTAAGTAAGTGCTATTTGAAGTTTGCTGCAATTGTAAACTTAAATTACTTTCATCAAAATTATTAAAATCTAATTTTTGAGTAGTTTTGGAAAAGAAATGACTTTTGCTAGGGGCTTTATTATTTTTTTCAGTAACAAAACTAAAATCTAAAATATTATTATTTTTGGGAGTAATAGACCTGAATTCAGATTGTATTAAAACTTTTTCATTTTTATAAAATCTTGGTTTTAGTGTAAAATCTTTACTCTCAGATATTACCATATAATAAGGAACATTAAGTGAAGCACCTAGACTATTTGAATCTTGAAATGTTGGCATTAAAAAACCTGATTGTCTTTTAACAGTAGGATCTGGGTGAAAAAACCTAGGAAAATAAAATACCGGTTTGTTATAAAGTTTTAACCAAGCACTTTTATAATAGATAGTTTTTTTTTTCTTATCATGCTTTATTTCTTTTGCAGAAAATTGCCATGGAGGACAGTCATTATTTCTTTTGCAGGTTGTAAAGACTCCTTTTGCAACCAGTGTCTCATTTTTACTAATAGAAATGGTTTTGCCTTTCAGCCTTGGTTCATTTTCTTTTTTAAAAGATTTATTGTTAAAATCAATGGATATGTCTTTACCTATTAATTTTTTGGATATTAAATTTAAATAAGCTTTTTCAATTTGTAATATATTTTTTTCAAAATCTGCAAACTTTGCATTATTTAATTTAACTATATTATCACTCAAGGTATATGTAAAACTTTCTACTAAAAAATAATTTTTTTCATTATCCTCAATACTTGATTTTGTTTGTGATTTAATTATTTTTTTATCAATATAATAAAAAATATTTTGAGATTTAATTAAAGTTTTCTTAACCAAGTCTTGAATCACAACATCACCAACTGCATTCAAAACAGATGTATTCGCGTTGTATATAAATTTATTTGCATTTATTTGAAGATTTTCTTTTGTTACTGTAGTTACACCATCTTCAGCATTCAATATGGATAATTTTTTATTGTATTCAAATTTTTTTGCAACAATACTAATATTATCTTTAGTCGATGTAGCGGTGCCATTGGTTGTTTTTATAATATTCCCATTATCTAAAATTTTAATTTCAGAAGTATCAAATATAAAATCATTACTAAATACATGATTAAAATTTAATAGAAAAAAAATTATTATTGATAAGTAAATTATAAATTTATTTTTCATTAATTCTAACCAATCCAATTAATATAAAAATTGTTAATATAAAAAAAGGTAACCATATAGATGCTAAAACTGGAATTTTCCCAGTTATACCCAATAAATTGAATAAATAGTAAAAATAATAAATTAATACAGATAAAAATATACCTAAAATAATATGAAATATAATAGGTTTATTGCGCTTTACGTTAAGCATTATTATTGAAGCAAACAAAGTCATTAATGTTAAATATACAGGAAATGACAAAAGTCCACTGAGTTGTGATTCAATTTCATTAGTGGAATAACCCAATGATTTATAGTCTTTTTTAAGTCTTATTAACTCCAATATGTTAAGAGAAGATAAATTTTTGAATAATCTATTGATTTTTCTGTGATCAAAATGAGTTTTTATATTCAAATTTTTTTCTAATTTAGTATTTGTATTATTTTTTGAAACAATAGGATTGAAAATTACCCATTCAAAATTTGATATATTTACTTCAGGAGATTTTATTATTTGAATTAGTTCAAATTCATTATCAAATTCATTTATAGTAACATTTTTTATTATATAACCTTCAATAACTGAAGCATTTATAATATATATTTTTTCGTCAATCTCGTCTTTAATCCATAAGCCGTTGTTAGTAAAAACAGCTAAATATTTATTATCACTTGAATAACCATTCTTTAAATCAAAGTAAAAAAATTGTAGTTTTGAAGAAAAATGATAGAAAAAAGAAATTAATATAAATCCTAGTGTTAAAGATGTAAAAAATAATAATCTAATTATCTTAAAATTATTTAAACCATAAACTTTGAGTGCCTCAAGTTCATTTTTATCAATTAATTCTATAAAAAAAAATTGTGTAGAAATTAAAAAAATAAAAGGAAAAATTTCAAAGAGTGTTGACGGTGTATTAAGAGCTGTTAATAAGAACGGAATAAACAAACTTATTTCTAATTTCTTAAAAAAAGAAATTTCATCAAAAATAGTTAAAATAAAAACCAAGCATAAAAAAATTGAAGAAATAGTAAGTATTTTTTTAAGGTATAATTTAATTAAATAAGTTTCGTAAGTTTTTAACATATTTAAAATTTATTATTAAATTTTTTAATTAAAGAAAAATAAACTGTAAAAAAAGAAAAAATTGGAAAAAGAATAAAAAATAATGTGCCAAATTTATTATATGTTGAATACCTTAGTGAGATTTCTGAAATTATAATAATAAAGAAAATTATAGCAAATAAGTAAAACTTAAATTTGTTATAATTGCCACTTTCTTTTGAAGTAAAAATAAGCAAACATGACATTAAGGCTATTAATGGAAAGTAAATTGGCTTAAGAAATCTTTTGAATAATTCCTGTTTAATAGAATCTATTGTAGCAGGATCACAATTAATTTTTTTTTGACCATCAAATTCATCTAATTTTTTTTTAGCATTATAATATATACATTTTATTAAATGATGATTTTGTGCTTCTTGAATTTTTGGAAATGTTGTAGTTTTAGTAATATATTTTGACAAATCAAAGTCTATCTTATCAAATTTGAAATTTGTAATTTTGTTATTATTTATGTTAAGCATTTTTCCATCATACAATTCAAAATATCTATTATTGTCATTGCTAATTAAAACACCTTTCTTTGCATAAATCATTTGAGACTTAGCATTGTTAGTAAAGGAATCATTTAAAAAAATATTTTTATAATTTCCAAGTTCGTCTTTTGATTCTATAAAAACAGTAAGATTAGTTACCACATCTATAAATTTACCCTCCTTCATTAATGAGGGAAGAAAATCTATATTTGAATTCCTTAAATATGTCCTAGCTTCATTTTGACCTAGTGGAGAAATATAAGAACCTAGAAATATTTGAAATAATGTAACGACAATTGAATATAAAATAATGACATTTATAAAATGAATTTTATTAATACCATTTGACCAGAATATAATTAATTCATTTTTAATCTCATATTGATTAATCTGATAAAATAATGAAATAAAAAAAATAAAAGGTAAAATTCTATGAATAATTTTCGGATAATTGAAAAAACTATATGAAAAATAAACGAACAAACTGTGTCCATCCTCCGTCACAAAATCTAAAAACCCCACTGCCTGAATGACCCATACAATCAAGCTAATAGACAAACAAATAATGATAAAAAATTTTAAAGTATCTTTTATAAATTTTTTAAATACTAATTTTTTCATTGAAATATATTCATTTTGTACATATATAGCATCGAACACGTATAGAGTGTATTTAAAAATTTATGTCTATTCAAATTAATTATAAAAATAATGGCTTGAAAAAACCCTCAAACAATCTTGTTTTGTTTGTTGAGGAAAATTTCAATATTAGTGCTTTAAAAAAACATATTTCCAATGCAGAATTTTCTTACATAAAAGACTTATTAAAAAATAGCGATTTAAAAAAGAATCTACTTTTTTTTAAAGTTAATTCTAAAAAAACAATATTTTTGATATCTATTAAAAAAAATCTAGAAACTTCTGATATAGAAAGCTTAGGAGCAGAATTTCATGGTTATATAAATTATAATAAAAAAAGTGAGTATTTTGTAAACTCGGATAGCATAAGCAGCAAATCCGAAAATTTTCTAGGTTATTTTTTGCATGGATTAAAATTAAAATCCTATGAATTTAATATCTATAAATCAAAAAGTGATAAAAAAACTATTTTAATAAATGTAATTGGAAGCAAAAATAAAGTAACTGCTCAGAATGAATTAAGGTTCAAGGCGATAGAGAAAGGAACTTTTTTTGCAAGAGATCTTGTTTCTGAGCCACCTAATGTTCTTAATCCAAAAGAATATACAAACAGACTTTTAAAATTAAGAAAATTAGGAATTAAGGTTACCGTTTATAATGAGTCCCAAATGAAAAAGTTAGGAATGCATTCTTTGTTAGGAGTTGGAAGAGGCAGTGTAAATGAATCGTTTCTTGTTACACTTGAATGGAATGGAAATAAAAAAGATAAAAAAGCACCTTTATCTTTTGTAGGAAAGGGTGTTTGTTTTGATACTGGTGGTATTTCTTTAAAGCCAGCAAAATTTATGGAAGAAATGAAATATGATATGGCTGGTTCAGCTGTTGTAGCTGGATTAATACAAACTTTAGCGACCAGAAAAGCAAAAGTAAACGCAGTTGGTGTGGTTGGTTTGGTTGAAAATATGCCAGGTGGAAATGCTCAAAGACCAGGAGATATAGTTAAAGCTTATAATGGCAAAACTATTGAAGTTTTAAATACAGATGCTGAAGGTAGATTAGTATTAGCAGACGCTTTAAGTTTTACAGATGCAAAATTTAAACCAAGATTTATGATAGATCTTGCAACCTTAACAGGTGCAATAATAATGGCATTAGGAGAAGAATATGCTGGTTTATTTTCCAATAATGATGAGTTATCAAATAGATTGTTTAAAGTAGGTAAAAAAGTTAAAGAAAAGGTTTGGAGATTACCATTACATGAAAATTATGATAAATTAATTAATTCTCCAATTGCAGATATTCAAAATATAAACTACTCAGGTGGAGCAGGATCAATTACTGCCGCACAATTTTTACAAAGATTTGTATCAAGTAAAACACCTTGGGCACATTTAGATATAGCTGGTATGGCTTTTTCTAAAAAAGCAGCAAATTTAAATCCAGGTGGGGCTACTGGCTTTGGTGTAAGATTATTGAATCAACTAATAGAGGAACATTATGAGTAATATAGAACAGACATTATCAATTATAAAACCAGACGCTGTAGAGAGAAATTTAGATAATGAAATTAAAGAAATGTTTAAAAACAAGGGATTTCACATTATCAAGGATAAAAAAATTCAAATAGCAAAACCTGAAGCAGAACAATTTTATAAAGTACATGAAACAAAACCTTTTTATAATGATTTATGCGCATATTTATCATCAGGACCAATTGTAGTAATGGTCCTTGAAAAAGAAAATGCAGTACTAGATAATAGAGAATTAATGGGAGCAACTAAACCAGAAGATGCTGCAGAAGGAACTATAAGAAAAAAATATGGAATTTCTATTGATAAAAACTCAGTTCATGGTTCTGATAGTGTTGCAAATGCAAAAATAGAAATTGATTTCTTTTTTAAAGACTAATTAAAAATTTTCATAATAGCAGCAGGGTAAAATTTATGTTCTTGTTTAAGAACTTTTTTTGCTAAAGAAGTCAGATTATCATTAGCTGATACCTTAACTTTTTTTTGCATAATTATTTTTCCTGAATCTATTTTTGTAGTTACATAATGTATTGTACAGCCTACAAATTTTTCTTTGTTAGTAAGGGCTCTTTGATGTGTATGTAGGCCTTTATATTTTGGTAAAAGAGAAGGATGGATATTAATTATTTTACCATCGAATTTTCTTATAAAATTATTAGATAAAATTTTCATAAAACCAGCCAAACAAATAAACTTTATCTTATCTTTTTTAAGTATTGTTAAAATATCTTTTTCAGCATTTTTAATGTTTTGAAAATTAAATATCTTTTTTTTAATGTTAAATTGATCTGCATATTTTAAACCTTTTGCTTTATGGGTATTGGAAACAACTAAATTTATTGAAATAGGAGTTTTTTTTATTTTAGAAAATTTAATAAGATTTTTAAAATTACTACCAGTTCCTGAAATAAAAACAGCAGTTTTTATTTTTTTAATGCCAATTAATTTTTCCATTAAGTTTAATTTTATTTTTTCCTGAAGTTATTCTACCAATAACATATGGTTTATATTCTTTAGTAAAGAATTTTATAATTTTGTTTAAATTTTTAGGTTTAATTATTAAACAAAAACCAACGCCACAATTAAATGTTTTTAACATCTCTTTATCATCTATATCATTTTTTTTTAACCATTTAAAAATTTTTTTAGTTTTAATTTTATCTAAATCAATATCTGCAACTAATCTATCTGGAATCACTCTTTTAATATTATCTGCTAGTCCACCACCCGTGATATTAGCACATCCACTTATAAGATTATTATCAATTAAATTTAAAATTTCTTTTACATAAATTTTTGTAGGTCTTAATAATTCTTTTTTTAAAAATTTATTATTTTTTAAATTAATTTTTTTTTTTTTTAAAATATATCTTACCAATGAATAACCATTAGAGTGAACTCCACTTGAGGGTATAGCTACTACAAGATCATTTTTTTTTATGTCATGTTTATTTAGAACTTTTTTTTCTTCAACGATGCCCACAGCAAAACCAGCTATATCAAACTTACCTTTTTCGTAAGTTCCAGGCATCTCTGCGGTTTCTCCACCAACTAATTCACATTTAGAAATTTCACAACCTTTTACTATTCCTTTAATAATAGATTTAAGTTTTTTTAAATTAATTTTATTAATAGAAATGTAATCTAGAAATAACAAAGGTCTTGCACCTTGAACAATTAAATCATTTACACTCATTGCTACTAAATCAATTCCGATAGTGTCATATTTATTTAAAGTATTGGCTATTTCAACCTTTGTTCCAACACCGTCAGTACAAGCAACAATTTTTGGTTTTTTTAAATTTTTAGGAATATCTGAGATTGAACCAAAACCACCTATATTACTAAACTTTTTTTTGCCTTTATTTTTTGATGAAATATTAGATATAAATTTAACAAAATTATCAGCAGCATTTATGTTTACACCACTTTTTTCATAGGTAAATTTTTGTTTTTTCATTAGTATAAAATATGCAAATTAAAAATAAATTATTTAAGTCGAAAAAAATATATATATATTTTTTTTCATATTTTCTATTTATAATATTTTTTTCCACAACTTTTTTACAAGCAAATACTTTTAAAGTATCTGATATTAAGATTTCAGAGCCTTTCGTGTTAAATTTCAATAAGAGCCAAGCAATTGATAGTGGATTTAGGTCTGCATTTTTTAATTTAATCTCAATGATTACAACTTCAGGTGACAAAGGCAAAATCAAGAACACACCTTTAAAAGAGCTAAAAGGAATGATTGATTCTTTTACCATAAGTGATGAAAGGTTTATTGATGATGAATATTTTGCAAAATTAGAGGTAACATTTAATAAAAAAAATGTTTTATTTTTTTTGGAAAAAAAAAATATTTTCCCCTCAATACCAACTAGAAACAAAGTACTGTTAATTCCAATACTAGTAGATTTAGAATCAGACAATATTTTTTTATTTACAGATAATATTTTCTATCAAAATTGGAACAATATAATTAAAAATTATCATTTATTAGACTATCTTTTACCAAGTGAAGATCTTGAGGATTTAACAAACATTCAAAAAAATTATGGATCAATAGAAGATTATGATTTTAAAGACCTTATAAAAAAATATGATTTAGAAGACTATATAATTACAATAATATTTAAGAATCAAAATGAATTAAAAGTTCTTTCAAAAATAAATTTAAATAATTCTTTCAAAATACATAATCAAATTTTTAAAAAAACAAATTTAGAAAATAAAGAAAATTTACAAATAATCCTAAATAAATTAAAAACTATTTATGAAGATAATTGGAAAAAAAATAATCAAATCAATACTTCAATAAAATTACCATTAACAATTTTAGTTAATTCTAAAGAATATCGTAAAATTCAGAATTTAGAAAAAACTTTAAATAGCTTAGATTTAATATCAAGCTTTTATATTTTAAAATTTGATAATGAAAATACTTTTTTTAAGATCATTTATAATGGATCACCAAAAATATTTTTAAATGATATGAAAAAAAGAAATTTTGATCTTGTTGTAGAAAATAATATTTGGATTATTAAATGAAAAGTTTAAATCAATTATTGTTAGATTTTGATCATAAACAAAATTTTAAAGATGATGATTTTTATGTAAGTAAAAGTAATTTCTATACCTTTGAGTTGATAAATAAATGGCCGAAATGGGAAAAAAACTTTTTAAATATTAGTGGTGAAAAACATTCTGGTAAAACACATTTAGCTAGTATTTTTTTAAGTAAATTTAAAGGAATTAAATTACATTCAAAATTATTAAATGATGATAATTTAAAAGATATTAAAGTACATCAAAATATTATTCTAGAAGATTTAGATAAAACTTTAAATGAAAAATTACTTTATACACTACTCAATATTATTGATCAGGATAATAAATTTTTAATAATTACTTCTATAAAGCCAATTTCTGAAATTGAATTTGATTTAGAAGACTTACGTTCCAGGACTAAAAACTGTCTTTTGGCAAAAATTGAAAAACCTGATGATGAATTAATGTTTGCCTTAATATTAAAAAATTTATCAGACAGGCAAATCATATTGGATAAAAAATTGATTGATTTTATCATTAAAAGAGTAGAGAGATCGTATGGCAAAATATTTGAATTCATATATAAAATTGACATGATTAGTTTAAAAAAAAAAAAATCAATTGATTTTAAGATTATTAATGAGGCATTAGACAATAAAAGTGAATAAATATAGAACTCATAATTGTAGTGAATTAAAAAAAGAAAACAGCGATCAGGAAATAGTTTTATCTGGCTGGATTAATAAAAAAAGAGATCATGGTAATCTTTTGTTTATTGATCTAAGAGATAATTATGGAATGACACAATGCATAGTCGAAAAAAGTAATAATTATTTCAAAGAATTAGAAAAAATTCAGTTAGAAAGTGTAATTAAGATTAATGGTAAAGTTGTTAAAAGAAGCAATGATACTATTAATACAGACCTTCAAACAGGTGAAATCGAAGTAAATATAAATTCATTTGAAGTGCTTGGGAATTGCAAAGAACTACCAATGCCTGTTTTTACTGATCAAGAATATGCTGAAGAAATTAGATTAAAATATAGATTTTTAGACTTAAGAAGAAAAAAAATTCACGATAATATTATTTTAAGATCAAAAGTCATTTCATTTATTAGAGATGAAATGATTAAATTAGGTTTTTTAGAGTTTCAGACTCCAATATTAACATCTTCAAGTCCCGAGGGAGCACGAGACTTTCTAGTTCCAAGTAGATTAAATCCAGGAAAGTTTTATGCGCTACCTCAAGCACCCCAACAATTTAAACAACTAATTATGGTTTCTGGATTTGATAAATATTTTCAAATTGCACCATGTTTTAGAGATGAAGATGCTAGAGCAGATAGAAGTCCAGGAGAATTTTATCAATTAGATTTAGAAATGTCTTTTGTAGAACAAGAAGATATATTTGAAGTAGTCGAAAAATTAATAGTGAATATATTTAAAAAATTTTCTTCAAAAAAACTAATGTATGAAAAATTTCCTAGAATATCTTATACAGAATCTATGCTTATATATGGTTCTGATAAACCAGATTTAAGAAACCCACTATTAATCTCTGATTTAACAAGTATTTTTTCTAGAGAAGATGTTACTTTTGAGATATTTAAAAAACTTATAAAATCTGGGTCTAAAGTAAGAGCAATTGTAACTAAAGATACAAAAGATAAGCCAAGAAGTTTTTTTGATAATATAGATAAATGGGCGAAGGAACAAGGTGCGTCTGGCTTAGCTTATTTTACAATAGAAAAAGATAAACAAATCTCCGCTAGAGGACCTGTCGGAAAATTTTTTTCATGTAATGCTTTAGAAGAAATCATGAAAATAACCAATGCAAAAGTCGGAGACAGTGTATTTTTTGCTTGTGGAAAAATAAAGGATGTTGAAAAAATTATATCTCAAGCACGAGATAAAATAGCCAAAGATTTAGATTTAATAGATGATGATATTTTTGCTTTTTGTTGGATAGTTGACTACCCTATGTTTGAAAAAGATGAGATAACCAATAAAATTAAATTTAGTCACAATCCTTTTTCAATGCCTCAAGGAAATATTAAAGATTTAAACTTGGATAAACCATTAGATATAAAGGCATACCAGTACGATATTGTTTGTAATGGGACTGAGTTATCTTCTGGGGCAATCAGAAACCACATACCTGAATTAATGTACAAATTATTTTCAATTGCTGGATATGAAAAAAAAAAAGTTGATGAAAAATTTAGTGGGATGATTAATGCTTTAAGTTACGGAGCCCCTCCACATGGAGGTATAGCACCTGGTATAGATAGAATTGTCATGTTATTAGCTAATGAAAAAAATATAAGAGAAGTTACAATGTTTCCAATGAATCAAAATGCACAAGACTTAATGATGAACGCACCTTCAGAAATAAATGAAGATCAATTGAAAGAGTTGGGGCTGGCGATCAAAATTAAAAAATAGTACTACTTCTTACCTTTTAAATTAATTTTAATATCAGATAAATCAATAAGGTTTTTTTTGTAATTATTTCTAACAAAACCCTTGCTGGTAATATCTTTTACTATTTTTAATAGTTGATTTTGATCATCTGAATTTTCATCCTCAGAAGTGGACTTGTCTGAGCCACCTATAGATGGAGTGTGCGCTAGATCTTCTCTATTTTGGTATGATATAGCAAGCTCTCTAAAAATATAATCGAGGATTGATGAGGCACTTAATATTCTGTCATTTCCATATACTTTTCCTGAAGGCTCAAATTTAGTATCAACATATGCACTAATGAATTCATCCAAGGGAACACCGTATTGAAGGCCCAGAGATATTGCTATTGCAAAGTTATTCATTAAAGCTTTAACTAATTCACCTTCTTTACTAGTATCAATAAAAATTTCTCCGATTTTTCCATCTTCATATTCACCAGTATGTAAATAAACTTTATGATTTCCGATTGTTGCTTTTTGTATGTATCCCTTTCGTCTATCAGGCATACTGAATCTTTTACCCATACTATCATTAATTTTTTTAACAAATGTAGGGTTAATATCTTTGGAAATAACTCTAGGTTGAGTTTTTTCAGATACAACGTCTAATTTTTTAGCTTCAATTATTTTGTTATTAGGGTCTAAGCTTTTTGTTTTTCTAGTATCTAGTTTGACATCTAAAACTTCAAATTTACCATCATCACGCTTTTCTAAATTTGCCAATTCCACCTCATTAATATCATCTAAATAGTGGTTAACTTTAAAGCTACATGTGTAATAAGTTTCTACTAAATATTTTGCCATTTTTCCTTTAATTAAAATTTATTTTGAATCCTTGAATAATTAATTTATATACAAATCCATACTTTAGTCTAATTTAAATTATACAATTTTGGATTGAAGAATTAATAAAATTATATGTTGACATTTTTAGAAAAAATTTTTATCTGGTGGAATCAAGAAACCCTAGGAACAAAATTAAAAACAATATTTTTTGGAAAACTAGTTGGCAAAGATTCGCTTGGAAATAAATACTATAAAAGCAAATCAGGTAAAAGATGGGTGATTTATAGTGCTGAGATAGATGCCTCAAAAATTCCAAATGAGTGGTATTCATGGATTCATTTTACAAAAAATAATATAGAAAACACACATACTTTAGAAAAGTATGATTGGCAAAAACCACATCAAGCCAATCAAACAGGCACTGAAAATGCTTATCACCCAAACAAAGATAATGATGAAATTAAAAAAAAATATACCACTTGGATTAATTAATTTTTTAATAATTTTATTTTATTTTATTTTTATAAATATAATTTCTTTAACAATAAATTTAGAAGCTCAAGAAACCCTGGAAGGTAAGTTTATAGAAATTAAAATTCTAGATAAAGTTAGCTCTAAAAACAATCTTTTAAAAATAAAGATCGGCCAAGAAAAAAAATTTCAAAACCTTTTAATAAAAGGCTTAAAATGTAAAAATTCAGAATTTGATGATAATCCTGAAATCACAGCATATGTTCAGGTTAGAGATCTAACAAATAGTAATAATGATGAAGTTTTTGTGTTCAATGGTTGGACTTTTTCATCAAGCCCTGCATTAAACCCTTTTGATCATCCAGTTTATGATATTTGGTTAATGAAATGTTACTAGATAACTTTTTCGTTATCTAACCAACTAACATTAAAATCAGATTTAATAAATTTTTTATGACTCAATAGAACTTTATGAAGCGGTATTGTAGTAGTTATACCTTCAATAACAAACTCATCTAATGAACGGTTCATTCTTTGAATAGCCTCTGTTCTGTTTCTCCCTTGAACAATTACTTTACAAATCATACTGTCATAATACGGTGTAACTTTATAACCTTGAAATATTGCTCCATCTACTCTTGTTCTGAAGCCAGAAGGCTGATGACACATACCTATAGTTCCAGGTGAAGGTTGAAAATTTTTGCTTGCATCTTCAGCATTAATTCTGCATTCGATAGCATGACCTCTTGGATTGATATCACTTTGTTTTAATGCCGTTTCTCCGGTAAAAGCTATCCATATTTGTTCTTTAATAATATCAATTCCAGTAACCATTTCAGTTACTGGGTGCTCAACTTGAACCCTGGTATTCATTTCAAGAAAATAGAATTTTCCATCTTCATAAATAAACTCTACAGTTCCAGCTCCTTCATAGCCAATTTTGCTCACCATATTGACAGTTTTTTCAAATAGATCTTTTCTAATTTCATCTGTTAAAACTGGACTAGGAGATTCTTCTATTAATTTTTGATGTCTTCTTTGTACCGAACAATCTCTTTCGTGAAGGTGAACTGTTCGATTTTTACCTGATAACACTTGAACTTCTATATGTCTTGGGTTTTGGAAAAATTTTTCAATATAAACCTCGTCATTTCCAAAATATTTTTGAGCCTCAGATTTTGCTACAGAAAATAAAGCTTCAAATTCTTCTTCTTTATGAACAATTTTCATTCCTTTACCACCACCACCACCAGAAGCTTTAATTAAAACAGGAAAACCTATTTTTTTACAAATTTCTTTTGCTTGTTTTATATCTGTTACACCACCCTCTGAACCTTCAATGACAGGTAATCCATGCTCTTTAGCAATTCTCTTTGCTTGAATTTTATCACCCATCATTTTTATCATTTGTGATGATGAACCAATAAATTTAATCTTATTTTCTTCTAGAACTTTGGCAAAATTAGCATTTTCAGATAAAAAACCATAACCAGGATGGACAGCATCTGCTTTTGTTAGTTCAATAGCAGACATTAAAGCTGGGATATTTAAATAACTATTTGCTGGTTGATGAGACCCAATACAAATACTTTCATCAGCCATTCTCACGTGCATACTATCTCTATCAACATCTGAGTGAACAGCAACAGTTGATATTCCCCATTCTTTACAAGCACGGATAACCCTAACTGCAATTTCTCCACGGTTTGCAATTAAGATTTTTTTAAACATTAACCTAAGATTATGATAGTTTGACCATATTCAACAGGTTGACCATCTTCAACGCAAATTTCTTTTACAACACCATCTGCCGTAGAAGGAACATGGTTCATAGTTTTCATCGCCTCTACAATCATAATTGTATCACCCTTTTTAATTTTTTTACCAATTTCAGCAAATTTTTTAGCACCTGGCTCTGGAGAGAGATAAGCTGTACCGATAATTGGAGAGGTGACTTCGGTTCCAGAAATTAATTTAGCTTTAAGCTTATTAGCTATTGGATCAGAAGCTGTAAAATTAACTGCCTGATTAGAATTAGATGAAATTGACTTTGAGACTTTTATTTTAGTATCTTTGTCCGTATATTCAATTTCAGTTAAATTAAACTCATTTAAATAATCAGTTAATTCTTTAATTATATTTTTATCTATTTTCATTTTTCAACATATTTTGCATTGCTATTATGGCTAAAATGTATCCATTGTCTCCTAATCCAAAAATACCACCACTTGCAATATCACTTATCAGTGATTTCTGTCTAAATTCTTCTCTTTTATATATATTTGATATATGAAGTTCAATAATTGGTTTTTTAAATATATCCAAAGCATCTCTAATGGCTACTGATGTGTGCGTAAAACCTGCTGCATTAATAATAATTCCATCAAATTTATTTTTTGACTCTTGAATTAGGGTAACGATTTCACCTTCAATATTTGATTGTACAAACTCTAAATTGATATTTAATTTTTTTGCGTTAGTTAAACAGTTTTCTTTTAATTTTTCAAAAGTTATTGATCCATATTGTGATTGTTCTCTTTCACCTAATAGATTAAGATTGGGTCCATTAATAATAATAATATTAATACTCATTCAGCACTTATATAGTATGAAAAAAATAAAAAAAATAAAAATTAAAATAAATGGTAAATTATCAACAATTAATGATAATTTAAGTCTATTAAGTTATTTAAAAAAAATTAAAATTCCCCTTAAAAAAGTAGCAATTGAATTAAATAAAGAAATAATAGATAAAAATAAACTAGGTAAAATCAAATTAAGAAATAATGACATGATGGAAATTGTTCATTTTATTGGAGGTGGCTAGAATTGAAAAAAGACTCATTGTTAATAGCTAATAAAAAATTTAAATCTAGACTCATAGTTGGGACTGGCAAATATAAGAGCATGTCAGAATGTGCAAAAGCTATTAAATTATCAGATGCTGAAATAGTAACTGTAGCGGTAAGAAGAGTTAATATATCAGATAAAAAAAAACCATTATTAATGGATTATATAGATCCAAAAAAAATTACTTATTTACCAAATACTGCTGGATGTTTTAATTCAGAAGAAGCACTTAGAACATTAAGATTGGCAAGAGAAATTGGTGGGTGGAAACTAGTAAAATTAGAAGTTCTTGGGGATAAAAAAAATTTGTTTCCAGATATGATTGAAACTTTAAAATCTACTGAAGTATTAACTAAGGAGGGATTTAAAGTTATGGTTTACTGTAATGATGATCCTTTATTCGCAAAAAGATTAGAGAATGCAGGAGCATGTGCGATCATGCCTTTAGCAGCCCCAATTGGTTCTGGCCTAGGCATACAAAATACAACAAATATTAAAATTATAAGAAGTCAGACAAAACTACCATTAATAATTGATGCCGGATTAGGCCAAGCCTCAGATGCTGCTATTGCAATGGAACTAGGTTGCGACGGTGTGTTAGCAAATACAGCAATAGCTAAAGCAAAAAAACCATTTGAAATGGCTCAAGCTTTCAAAAATGGAGTTATAGCCGGAAGACAATCTTTTTTAGCAGGACGAATTAAAAAGTCCTTGTATGGAAACGCGTCATCTCCTAATAAAGGAATAATCTAAACTGCTTTCTTATGAAACTTTTTTTTAAAAAAAGGTTTTGCTCTGTAAGGTTTTTTTTTAATAAATTTATCAGAAGTTTTACTCTCTCTTTCTTGCTCTTCTAGGTTTTTTAATTTTTCAATATGCTGAACTGTTTCAATAGTTTTTTTAGTTTTATTTTGAAGATTAATTATATATTCCGGTATTATAAGGGAGTTATCAGCAATAATATCAATCTTTATTTTATTCGTACTTTCAAAATATTGTAAATCATCAATGAAATTCTTTTTAATAAAATCAGATATTTTTTCACAAATTTTTAATTCTACAAATTTTGCTTTATTTAAAATTGCTTTTACCTCTACTAATTTTAATATTTTTAAAGCAAAAGATTCATCTGTTAATGTTACTTTCCATTTCACAACACTTTCCCTCAATCTTTGCCTTGACATTTCTAATAGTCCAAAATTACTAATTCTTCCTATTTGAATTCTTGCTCGGTCTGTTCTACATTTTTCTTTGAGTTTTCTTTCAACCAACCTTCTATTTTCAAAACTCAACATGTCAATAAAATCAATAATTATTAAACCAGACAAATCTCTAATTTTTATTTGTCTTGTAATTTCTTCTGCAGCTTCAAGATTAGTGTCTAGTGCTGTACTTTCAATATTTTTTTGCTTTATTGAGCTACCAGAGTTGACATCAATTGACACCAAAGCTTCGGTTGGGTTAATAACTAAATACCCTCCAGAATTTAATTTTACTTGAGAATCATAAATTTGATTTAGTTTTTCCTCTATATTTTCTTTAAAAAATAAAGGAATTTTATCTCTATATTTTTTAATTTTTTTTACATGAGAGGGCATCATAACCTTCATAAAGCTTTGTGCTTTTTTATAACCTTCATTACCTTCAATAATTATATTTTTTGTTTCCTCATCATACATATCTCTTAAGGTTCTTTTTATTATTTCACTTTCTTGATGGATTAATGCTGGTGCAATAGAATTTAGAGCAGTATCTTTAATACTATTCCAAGTTTTTATCAGCGCACTAAGATCATGATCAATATCATTTTTTGTTTTATTTGATCCAGCAGTTCTTACAATTAATCCCATTTCTTTTGGAACTATTATTTGATTTAAAATAGATCTTATTTTTTTTCTTTCACCAGGGTTAAAAATTTTACGTGATATTCCACCTCCCTTTGGAGTGTTAGGCATTAAAACGATATATTTTCCTGCTATAGAAATAAAAGTGCTTAACGCAGCACCTTTTTGTCCTCTTTCATCTTTTAAAACTTGAATAAGTATTACTTGATTTGGTTTTATAACTTCCTGAATCTTATATCTTTTAGATCTAAATCTTGTGTAAGTTTTTTTGACTTCCGTAGCAGAAACTTCTTCAATCACAATTTCTTCAGATTTTGATTTTACTTCAACAGGATCATTAATGTCTAAATTTCCATCACTAATATTTTTTTCTTCTTCTTTTTCACTTTGTTTTTGAAGCTCTTCTCTTTCTTTTTCTTCTTCTTCTTTTATTTTATCAAGATCACTTTGAGGAATTTGATAATAATCAGATTGAATATCGTTAAACGATAGAAACCCATGTCTCTCTCTTCCAAAATCAATAAAAGCAGCTTGTAGAGAGGGCTCTACACGACTAACCTTTCCAAGGTATATATTGTTTTTAATTAGTGTATTTTTTAAACCTTCGTACTCGTAATCTTCAATGTTTTTCCCAGATTTAAGTACAACTCTAGTCTCATTTGGATGCGAAGCATCAATGTATAAATTTTTTTCCATATATTTTTAGTTAATTGTTTCATTTTATATTTAAATAATTTTAAATTTTGTTTGAATTCTGCTGCCATAAGTTTAACAAATTCATATATATATTAAACCATAATGTACAGAATTCTAAAAAATATATTTATACTAATTTCAAGCATAGGTCTATTAACAGCCATTCTCATTCTAGCTGTTTTATGGGCATTTTCTAATAAATTGCCAGATTATAAATTTTTGAAGAGCTACAAGCCTCCAGTTTCTAGTAAAGTTTATTCTGGAGAAGGAGAATTAGTAAATGATTTTTCTACCGAAAAAAGGATTTTTGTTCCCTATAAAGCAATACCAAAAAAAATAATTAATGCTTTTTTATCTGCTGAAGACAAAAATTTTTTTTCACATCCTGGTGTAGATGCTAAGGGAGTTTTGAGGGCAACAATAAATAATATTTCAAATATAATTGCCTCTAAAAGATTGGAAGGAGCATCAACTATAACACAGCAAGTAGCTAAGAATTTTTTGTTAACCAATGAAGTTAGTTTAAACAGAAAATTTAAAGAAGCGATTTTAGCATTTCGGATAGAAAGAGCTCTTTCAAAAGAAAGAATACTGGAACTATATCTTAATCAAATTTACTTAGGGGAAGGAACTTATGGTGTCGCATCAGCTAGTTTAGAATATTTTGACAAACCAATTAATGAACTAAATTATAATGAAGCAGCAGTTCTAGCGGCATTACCAAAGGCACCAAGCAGATATAATCCTTATAAAAATATTAAATTAGCTAAATTTAGAAGAGATTTAGTATTAAAAAACTTATTTGAAAATAATTATATCAATAAAAAAAATTATGAAAAATTTGTTAATAATAAAATTTTACTAAAGAAAAGAAAAAAAATATTTTTAGAAGACACTAGATACTACGTTGAAGATATAAGAAAAAATGTAATTAGTAAATTTGGTTATGAAAAAGTATATAAACAAGGACTTAATATTAAAACTCCTATTAATTTAAATTTGCAAAAAATTGCAACACAATCTTTAAGAGATGGACTTATAAATTATGATAAAAGAAGGGGTTGGCGTGGACCAATTTTAAATAAAAAATATTCAATTAATTGGAATGACGATTTAAAAAAATTTAAATTGGAAAAATCAATTAATTGGCAATTAGCAATAATAAAAAAAATAAGACAATTTTCAGTAGAGATTGAAACAGAAAATAAGTTAAAAGGATTTATAAAGTATGAAAATATATCTTGGACTAAAAAAGAGCTAAGTGAATTATTTAAACTGGGTGATATTATTTATGTAGAAAATATTAATAAAGATAATTTTGCATTAAGACAATTGCCAAAAATTAATGGAGGAATTGTAGTAATGGATCCATTCACAGGTAGAGTAGTTGCTTTAAGTGGGGGATTCAGCTTTAAAAAAAGTGAATTTAATAGAGCCACGCAGGCTTCTAGGCAACCGGGGTCAGCATTCAAACCTTTTATATATGCATTAGCATTAGAAAATGGTTACACACCGTCAACTTTAATTTTAGATGCGCCATTAGTTCTAGAACAAGGATCTGATCTAAAATTGTGGAAACCAGAAAATTATGGAAAAAAATTCTATGGACCATCGACTTTGAGAACTGGGTTAGAGAAATCTAGAAATTTAATGACAGTAAGAATAGCACAAAACCTCGGTGTAAAAAAAATAATTAACTTTACAAAACAGTTAGGCATATATGATAATCCTAATGAACTTTTATCAATCTCTCTCGGCTCTGCAGAAACTACACTTTTAAAATTAACATCTGCTTATTGCTCTTTTGTTAATGGTGGAAAGTTGATAAATCCAATAATGATAGATAGAATTCAAGATAGCGAGGGAAATACAATTTTTAATAACGAAACAAGAAAATGTATAAACTGCAATCAAATATCTTTCTTAAGCAATAAATATCCAAAAATTGAAGATAAATTTGCTCAAATTTTTTCTCCAGAAACAGCGTATCAAATGACCTCAATTTTAGAAGGTGTGGTTAAAAGAGGAACAGGAAAAAAACTAAGAAATCTTAAGTTGGATATAGCCGGTAAGACCGGAACAACAAACAAAAATACCGATGCGTGGTTTATTGGTTTTACCTCAAAACTTGTTATAGGAGTATATGTTGGTTCAGATAACCCAAAGCCGTTAGGAAGATACGAAACTGGAGCCAAGGCTGCACTACCAATATTTAAAGATTTTATAAAAAACGCGATTAAAAAAGAAGAGGCAAGGCCTTTTAAAGTGGCAGACAATATTTTAATGATGGTAATAGATCCTTTAACTGGTCAAAAAGCACAATTTGAATCCAAAACAACAATTATAGAGTCTTATAAAAAAAATATTTCAGAAAAAGGAAATTTTAAAAATATAGAAATTAACAATAGATTAAAAAATAATAATATACTAAGGTTCTATTAATGGAAAATGAATATTTAAATTATAAAAAAGAAATAGAAAAAATTAGTCAAAGAATTAAGGAGTATCTTTGAGAAGAATAATATATATTCTATTTTAGAAAAAAATAATAAAAAAATCCTCGAAGTTGGTTTTTGGCAAGACAAATCAAAATCACAAAAAGTTATTAAAGAAAAAAAACTACATGAAGATTTAATTAATTCTTATAATTATTCTGTTAAATCATTAAAAGATCTTGATGAATTAAATGAATTAGCTTCTGAAGAAAAAAATCAAATTGTAATTAATGAAGTTTTAGAAAATATTAAAAAATTAAAAAATTTAACAAAAAAGAATGAGACAAAGTGCTTTCTTTCAAATGAAAGTGATAGTTTTGATTGTTATATTGAAATACATGCTGGTGCCGGAGGTACTGAAAGTCAGGATTGGGCAGAAATGTTAAGAAGAATGTATTTAAAGTGGTCTGTAATTAAAGGTTTTAAATCTCAATTAATTAGCGAACACAAAGGAGATGAGGCTGGAATAAAATCATCAACGATTAAAATCGAAGGTAATTATATTTATGGATGGTTAAAATCAGAGTCCGGAATTCATAGACTAGTAAGAATATCTCCATTCGACTCTGGAGCAAGAAGACACACAAGTTTTGCTAGTATTTGGATTTATCCAGTTGTTGATGAAAATATTGATATTGAAATTATAGAAAAGGATTTAAGAGTTGACACTTATAGATCTAGTGGAGCTGGTGGACAGCATGTAAATACAACTGATAGCGCAGTTAGAATTACGCATGTACCATCAAAAATCGTTGTGCAGTGTCAGAATGAAAGATCACAGCATAAAAATAAAGAAACTTGTATGAACATGCTTAAAGCAAGACTTTATGATTTTGAGATTAAAAAAAGAGAGCTAGAAAGCAAAAATATTGAATCTTCAAAAGCAGAAATAGGATGGGGTCATCAAATAAGATCTTATGTGCTTCATCCTTATAGACTGGTGAAAGATAACAGAACTAGTTTTGAAAGTTCAAATCCTGATAAAGTATTAGATGGAGAAATAGATGATTTTTTAGAAAGCTCATTATATAAAATTAAATGATAAAAAAATTAATTAAATTATTATTAATATTATTGCTAATTTTGACTTTAATAATATTTTATTTAAGTTTTTTTGGAATTGAAACCACAAGATTGAATAATAAAATTAAGAATGAAGCCCTAAATATTAATAAAAAATTAAATTTAGAGTTAAAAAGTGTTAAATTTCTATTAAAACCATCAAATTTATCAATAAATGTGAAAACACTTGAGCCGCAAATATTTTTTAATAATCATCCATTAAAACTTGAATATATTAAAACAAACTTATCTCTAAAATCATTTATCAATAATGAGTTTTCAATTGACGATATAAACATATCAACAAAAGCAATTAAACTTAATGAAGTTGTTTTATTAGCAAGATCTTTTAAAAATTCAGCAGAATTGTTCATATTAAATAAAATTATTAAAGAAGGTTTTATAACTGCAAATATTAAATTAAATTTTAATGAAAATGGAAAAGTTAAAAATGACTATTTAATTAATGGGTTAATTACAAAAGGAAAATTAGATTTATTGAATAAAAATAGCATTGATAATTTGAATTTAATTTTTAAAATTAAAAATAATGAGTATCTTTTAGAGGATATAGATACAACATTTAATCAAATTAACATATCATCGCCATTAATAAAGATTATAGAAAAAAAAAATATATTTTTAGTTAATGGAAAAGTTATTACCAAGGATAAGGATATAGATGTAAAACTATTACAAAATTTACTAGGGAGTAGTTTTAAGGAACTAGAAATAAAAAATATTAATTTAAGCACAGATAATGATTTTAATTTTTATGTTAATAAAAAATTTAAGGTAAGTGATTTAAATCTAAAATCAAAAATAACTTTAAATAGTCTTGACTATAAAAATAAATTATTAAATATTAAAAAATATTTACCAAATTTCAAAGAGACAATAAAATTACAAAACCATAAAATTTTAGTCAATTATAAAAAAAATAAATTTAATATTAGTGGAAATGGTAAATTAATTATTGAAGATAAGATAGACACAATAGATTACGAAATAACTAGAAATAATAATAAATATATATTTAATACAAATATAAATTTTAATAAAAATTCTTTATTATTAGATATTTTAAAATATAGAAAAAAAGAAGATGTAAATTCTTTATTAAAATTAAATGGTATCTATAAAGATAATAATGAAATTAAATTCAATTTAATTTCATTAAATGAAAATAAAAATAGTTTTTTAATAAAAAATTTAAGCTTAAATAATAAATTGAAAATTATTAACATTGATTTGTTAGATCTTAATTATGTTAATAAAGATAAAATTCAAAATAAAATTATCTTAAAAAAAAACAAAAAAAATTATAACATTAAAGGAATAAACTTTGATGCAACTAAACTCATATATGAATTGTTAAACAATGATAATGATTCATCTCTATTTAATAATCTCAACTCAAATATATATATTGAAATTAAAAAAACTTATTTAGATACTGCTATATATGTAGAAAATCTTTCAGCTAATATAAAATTTATTAATAATAAAATTAATAAGTTAAACTTGGATTCCAAATTTCCAAACAACAAGCAATTAAATATAACTATTAATACAAATGATAATAACGAAAAAATTACGACACTTTTTTCAAACTATCCAAAACCTTTACTAAAACAATATAAGTTTATAAAAGGTTTTGAAGAAGGTGTTTTAAATTTTCGTTCTATTGAAAGAAATAATGTTACGAATTCTATATTAATAATAGATAATTTTAAAATACAAGAAGTACCAGTTTTAGCTAAACTATTAACCTTAGCGTCCTTACAGGGTATTGCAGATCTATTAACCGGAGAAGGCATAAGATTTACTGATTTTGAAATGAAATATTCTAATAAAAAAGGATTAATGACTATAGAAGAAATGTATGCAATTGGACCGGCAATCTCAATTCTAATGGATGGTTACATTGAAAGTAAAAAAATAATTAGTTTAAGAGGAACATTAGTACCTGCAACAACTATAAACAGAACAATAGCATCAATTCCTCTAATTGGAAATATTCTTGTTGGAAAAAAAACTGGTGAAGGAGTTTTTGGTGTTAGTTTTAAAATTAAAGGATCACCTCAAAATTTAAAAACAACAGTAAATCCAGTTAAAACATTAACACCAAGGTTTATAACTAGAACATTAGAAAAAATTAAAAAAAATTAAAAAAATTAGAAAAAATCAGGATAATTTTACTTTAATGTGTCTTTTTTTACCAAGAGACAATTTGATAACACTATTTTCAAATAATCCTTTTGTTATTAATAATTTTTCATCGTTAATAACCTGATTATTAATCTTAACTCCATTACCTTTTATTAATCTTCTAATTTCACTTTTGGAATTTTCAAGTTTGGATAGAATTATTAAGTCAACAATCGCTAAATTATTATCTAAGTCTTTTTTATTTAATGAAATAGAGGGTAGGCCCGAACCCAATTTATTTTCTGAAAATGTTTGTTTTGCAGTTTCTTCACAAATCTTTGCTTCTTTTACTCCATGCAACATAGAAGTAGCCTTATTGGCAAGAGTAATTTTTAATTGATTAATATTTTGATCTTTAATTTCTTCAATTTCTTCAATACTTAAGTCTGTAAATATTTTAAGGAATTTTAAAACATCTCTATCATCAATGTTTCTCCAAAATTGCCAGTATTCATAAGGTGATAAAAATTTCTTGTCTAACCAAACAGCACCTGATTCCGTTTTCCCCATTTTGGCACCTGAAGCTAAAGTTATCAGAGGAGTCGTTAAACCATAAGCCTGTTTATTTGAATGCCTTTTTATTAAGTCAACACCGTTAATTATATTTCCCCACTGATCAGAACCACCTATTTGTAGGATACAATTTTCTTTTTTATTTAATTCTAAAAAATCATAAGCCTGTAGGATCATATAATTAAATTCCATATAACTTAATGACTGTTCTCTTTCTAGTCTAGTTTTTACACTATCAAAACTTAGCATCTTATTTATTGTAAAGTGTTTTCCAATATCTCTTAAAAAAGAAATATAATTTAAATCTTTAAGCCAAGAATAGTTATTTACAAATATTGGTTTAGTTTTTTTATCTTTATTATCTAAAAAACTTTTTAATATTTTTTCAATATTTTCAATATTTTTTTCTATATTCTCTTCACTTAAAATTTTTCTTGTTTTGTCTTTTCCTGATGGGTCTCCAATTCTTGTAGTTCCACCACCTAACAATACTATTGGGCGATGACCATGTTTTTGTAATAATCTTAGACACATAATTTGAAGTAAACTTCCAACATGAAGACTTTCGGCAGTACAATCAAAACCTATATAACCTTTAATTTTTTCATTATCTAATAATTTAGATAATTCATCTTCACTAGTACATTGATAGAAGAAGCCTCTATCTTTAAATTCTTTTAAAAATTTATTCATGGGTTTATAGTCTTATAATATACAAATTTTTATAAAAAAAAATAGCTATGAAGAAAAAACCGTATCTAGCTTTAGGATTAATGAGTGGAACATCGATGGACGGTGTTGATGCCTCTATAATTCACTCAGATGGTGAGAACAAATATACAGCACTGATTGATAGATATTTTAAATATACCAGTGATATTTATCAAAATTTATCCAATTTAAGAGATAAAATTACTAAAGATAGAAAACCAAATTACAACAATGCTTTGTTAGAGAGCCTATCTAAAGAATTTAAAGACATAGAAAAAAAAATTACATTATTTCACGCAGATGTAGTGAATAGAATTATAAAAGAATCGGGCCTAGCAGTTGACTTAATAGGTTTTCACGGACAAACTATTTTTCATAACCCACTAGAAAACAATCCTATTCAAAATAAATCTATACAGCTAGGAGATGGAAAACTTCTTTCCAAATTAACAAATAAAAAAGTTATCTATAATTTTAGACAAAATGATATCATTAATGATGGTGAAGGTGCACCTTTAACTCCTATTTTTCACACGTTACTTACAGCGAGTAAACTTAAAATAAAAAAATTACCAATAATAATTCTAAATATAGGAGGAATAGCAAATGCAACCATTATAAAAAATCATGATGTTAATAGAGAAAATATGTTATCAGCCTGTGATATAGGCCCTGGTAATTGTTTAATAGATCATTGGATTAAAAAAAAATCTAAAAAGAAATACGATGAGAATGGCTTGATAGCAAAATTGGGTAAAATAAATAAAACAATACTAAATAAAGCTTTAAATATTTGGGTTAAAAATTTAGATAATAAAACTTCTGCTAATAATTATATTTGGACTAGATCACACGATATTGGAGACTATGATTATTCATTTGCTAATGATTTATCTCTAGAAGATGGTGCTGCTACTATAACTGAATATTCAGCAGAAATTTATGCACATTTTATAAATAAAATAATTGGAAGTAATAATTATCCAAGCTCTATAATTGTATGTGGCGGAGGAAGAAAAAATTATTTTTTAATGAAAAGTTTTGAACAAAAAATTAATTGTCCATTAATTAGAATTGATGATTATGGAGTTGATGGAGATTTTGTCGAGTCTCAAGCTTTTGCCTATCTTGCTATTAGATCATACCTTAAATTATCAATTTCATTTCCTGGCACAACAGGATGCAAAAAAACATGTACGGGTGGGGTAATAGTAGAAAATTTCTAGAATAAAGCTGATTCTTTTTTAATATATCTATCTAAATTTTTTATTAGTACATCTTCATTTTTTGTAAAAAAATGATTGGCCTCAGGTATAGCTTGAAAATCAACGTTGATAGCTTTTTGTAAGCTCAATTTTTTGTTTAGTTCTATAATACTTTCTGCTGGAACTAGTTCATCTTTTTTTCCATAAATCATTAACCCAGATGTGGGACATGGCGAAAGAAATGAAAAATCATAAACATTGGGCAATGGAGAAATTGCTATGAATCTATTAATCTCAGGCCTTCTCATTAATAACTGCATAGCAATGAAAGAACCAAAAGAAAAACCAGACACCCAACATTGCGAGTTATCAAAGTTTTCTTTTTCAAGCCAATCAAGTGCGGCTGCAGCATCTGCTAGCTCACCTTGACCATTATCAAATTCACCTTCACTTTTTCCAACACCTCTAAAATTTACTCTACATACTGAGAATTCATTTTCCATAAATGTATGAAAAGTATCTACTACAATTTTATTGTTCATTGTACCTCCATATTGAGGATGAGGTTGCAACACTAATGCGATAGGAGATGTATTTTTATTACTTTTGTAATATTTGGCCTCCAATCTTCCCGAGGGGCCAGGTATAAAAAGTTCAAGTATTTTATTATCCATAAGTGTAATTGATTATTATTCTCAAAAAAAAATTACATCTATCATAACTAAGCGACAATATGTTAACTTTTTTACTCAATGTATACTTGACTATTTTAGTCAGGTTTGTATAAAAACATCAGATTAATAGGGTAAATATGAAATTAACGTCAAAAGGTAGATATGCAGTGATGGCCTTAGCTGATTTAGCTAAGTTTAATAGTGTAAATCCGGTATCTTTAAGAGACATATCTTTAAGACAAGGGATATCGTTAGATTTTCTTGAGCAAATATTTTTAAAACTGAAAAAAAACAACATAGTTAAAAGTATTAGAGGTGCCAATGGTGGATATATTCTAAACAAAGATCCTGTTGAAATTAAACTAGCAAATATACTTAATGCTGTAGATGAAGAAGTTAAAACAGTTCAATGCAAAAAAGAGTCAAAAAAAGGATGTAATAGCAAAACATCAAAGTGCATTACCCATAATTTATGGGATGAACTTGAAATACATATTAATTTTTTCTTTGAAAAAAAAAATTTAAAAGATCTTATAAACAACTCAGTAGAAAGTAGAAATTAAAATGGACGCTAGAGAAAAAGAAATAGAAAAATTAAAAGATTATAAATATGGTTTTTCAACTGATATTGAAAACACAAGAGCACCCAAAGGATTAAACGAAGAAGTTATTAAATTTATTTCAAATATAAAAAAAGAACCTAAGTGGATGCTTGATTGGAGACTGAAAGCTTTTGAAAGATTAAAACAATTAAAAGAGCCAAATTGGCAAAAACCAAAATATCCCAAAATTGATTATCAAGATCTTTATTATTACTCTGCACCAAAAAGTATGGATGATAAACCAAAAAGTTTAGATGAGTTAGATCCAAAATTACTTGAGACATACAAAAAACTAGGAATACCATTACAAGAACAGGCAAGATTAAATGGTATAGCCGTAGATGCTGTATTTGATTCAGTATCAGTTGCCACAACTTTTAAAGGAGAGCTAAATAAAAAAGGAATAATTTTTTGCTCAATGTCTGAAGCAATTCAAAAACACTCTGAACTTGTAAAAAAATATCTTGGATCAGTAATTCCATTGTCAGACCATTACTTTGCAACATTAAATTCTGCAGTATTTACAGATGGTTCATTTGTTTACATTCCAGAGGGTGTTAGGTGTCCAATGGAACTCTCAACATATTTTAGAATTAATGCTACAGAGACAGGTCAATTTGAAAGAACGTTGATTATTGCTGATAAGGGAAGTTATGTTAGTTACTTAGAGGGATGTACGGCTCCAATGAGAGATGAAAACCAACTACATGCTGCTAATGTAGAATTAATTGCACTTGATGATGCTGAAATTAAATATTCAACAGTACAAAATTGGTACCCGGGTGACAAAGATGGAAAAGGAGGAATTTATAATTTTGTTACCAAGAGAGGTTTGTGCAAGGGAAAAAACTCAAAAATTTCATGGACACAAGTTGAAACAGGCTCTGCAATTACCTGGAAATACCCAAGCTGTATTTTAAAAGGAGATAATTCTGTTGGAGAATTTTATTCAATAGCTATAACAAACAATCATCAAAAAGCTGACACTGGAACAAAGATGATTCATCTTGGAAAAAATACAAAAAGTAAAATAATTTCAAAAGGTATATCAGCTGGCTTTGCTGATAATACATATAGAGGATTAGTCGATATAGCAAGAAATGCTGATAACGCTAGAAATTTTACTCAATGTGACTCGTTATTAATGGGAAATAAATGTGGTGCTCATACAGTGCCTTATATTAAAAACAAAAACTCAAGTTCAAATATAGAACACGAAGCAACCACTTCAAAAATTAGTGAAGAACAATTATTTTATTGTAATCAAAGAGGATTAAACCAAGAAGAAGCAGTCAGTCTAATTGTTAATGGTTTCTGCAAAGAAGTATTGCAGCAGCTTCCCATGGAGTTTGCGGTAGAAGCACAAAAATTAGTAGGAATAAGTTTAGAAGGGAGTGTTGGATAGATGTTGCAAATTAAAAATCTTAAAGCACAAATAGATAATAAGGAAATATTAAAAGGGCTTAATTTAGAAATAAATCCAGGTGAAGTTCATGCAATTATGGGTCCGAATGGATCTGGTAAAAGCACACTGTCAAATGTTCTTTCTGGAAAAAAAGGGTACTCGGTAAGTGGTGATGTTAGATATTTAAATGAAAACTTATTAGATTTAGAGATTGAAGAAAGAGCACATAAGGGAATATTTTTAGCATTTCAATATCCTTTAGAAATCCCAGGTGTTAATACGAATATCTTTTTAAAAACATCACTAAATGCAATAAAAAAAGCAAAAGGTGAAAAAGAACTAGATGCAATTGAATTTTTAAAATTAGTTAAACAAAAAGCATCTGAGTTAAAATTTGATGAAAAAATTTTAAGCAGGCAACTAAATGTTGGTTTTTCTGGTGGTGAAAAGAAAAAAAATGAAATTTTACAAATGTCTATATTAAATCCAAAATTATCCATTTTAGATGAAACAGATTCTGGTCTTGATATTGACGCATTAAAAGTAGTTTCTGAAGGTGTTAATGCATTAAGAAGTAAAGAAAGTTCTTTTTTAATCATCACTCACTATCAAAGACTGTTGGAATACATAAAGCCTGATTTTGTACATGTTTTAATTAATGGACAAATAGTTAAATCAGGTGGATCAGAGCTTGCACTAGAACTTGAAAGCAAAGGTTACGAAAGTTTAAGTTAAATGATTGAACAGCTAAAAATAGATTTTGATAAGATAGTTGGAAGTTTAGAGCTTTCTAATGAGAATATAGAATCAAGAAAAAAAAACTTTAATCAATTTATAGAAAGTGGCTTTCCAAATAAAAGAATAGAAGATTGGAAGTTTTCAGACTTGAATCAGATAATTTCTTCTAATATTAAAAATTTACACTTCCATAGTGATTTAGAGTTAAGTAAGATTGATGAAACTATCTTTATTGATAAATTTGCACATAATAAGATAGTTTTTCTTAATGGAATAATTTCAAACATTGATTTTAATCAAGAAGATGAAACTAAAGTTTTATTAACCAGAGATTTAAATCAAAATGAAAACATTAATGAAGTTAATCCATTAGTTTCATTAAATAATGCTCTTACTGCTAGCTATATTAGGATAACAGTTAAAGAGAACTATTCATTGAATAGGCCTGTAATTATATACAATATTACAACTAAAGATCTTAAATCAACAGCGCTCAATTTAAAAACAGATATTGTTCTTGAAAAAAACAGTAGTTTAAAAGTTATAAATTTGTTTGATGATAATTCTGAAAATAATTTTATAAATATAGTTCAAAATTTTGATATCGCGCAGGATGCTATTCTTAAAAATTACAAAATTGATCATAAAATAAACTCTAATATTAAATATTGCTATAATAATATTAATTTAAAAAAAAATAGTATTTCAGAAAACTTTATTTTTTCTATGGGTTCTAAATTTATAAAAAATGAAATTAATTGTAATTTAAATGATGAATATAGCTCAGCATTTATTAATGGAATATTAAATTTAACAAATTCACAACATCATGAAATTAAAACTAATATTAATCATCTAGCAGAAAACACAAAAAGCTATCAATTAATAAAAAGTGTTTTAAATGATAATGCAAAAGGTATTTATCAAGGTAAAATTTATGTAGATTCAAAAGCTCAAAAAACAAATGGGTATCAGCTTAGCAAAGCTCTATTATTAAATGAGAATACAGAATTTGATGGAAAACCAGAACTTGAGATTTATGCAGATGATGTAAAATGCTCTCATGGAGCTACATCTGGAAATCTAGACGAAGATGCAATATTTTATTTGATGTCCCGTGGTTTGAGTCATCAACAATCAAAAGAATTATTAATTAATGGCTTTCTACTGGACGCAGTTGAAAAAATTACAGATATAGAAATTAAAGATTTAATTAAAAATATGATTGGAATTACAGAATGAGTATATTGGATATAAAAAAAGAATTTCCAATATTTAGCAATAAGATTCATAATAACGACCTTGTGTATCTTGATAGTGCTAACTCATCTCAAAAACCCCAATCTGTAATTGATAGAGTAAATGAATTTTATACTAATGAATTTTCAAACACAGGAAGAAGTGTCCATTATTTAGCTGTGGCAGCAACTAATCTTTATGAAAATACACGATCTTCTGTTCAAAAATATATTAATGCTAAAGATAAAAATGAAATTGTATTTACCAAGGGTGCTACTGAAGCAATTAATCTTGTAGCCAATACTTTTGGTCAAAAATATTTAGAACAAGGTGATGAAATTCTTATAACAGAACTTGAGCATCATTCCAATTATGTACCATGGCATTTTTTAAGGCAATCAAAAGATATTAAGATAGAATTTGCAGAAATTAATAATGATGGTGAGATTACTCTTGAAAGTATTGAAAAAAAAATAACTTCAAAAACAAAATTAATTGCTATTACTCATTTATCTAATGTCACTGGAGCTGTTTTACCAGTTAAAGAAATAACAGCGCTTGCTCACTCAAAAGGAATTGCAGTTTTAATTGATGGTTGTCAGGGAGCACCTCATTTAAAGTTAGATATGCAAGACATTGACTGTGATTTTTATGCTATCTCATGTCATAAAATGTATGGACCAACTGGACTTGGAGTGCTTTATGCTAAAAAAAAATGGTTAGAACAACTGCCTCCTTATCAAGGTGGAGGTGGAATGATTAACGATGTTAAGAAAGATAATATCACTTACGGGGATTTGCCAAACAAGTATGAAGCAGGAACAATGGCGACAGCACAAGTTATAGCTTTTGATCAATCTATAAAATTTTTAGAAAAAATAGGAATAGAAAACATGATTAAACATGAACAAGAATTGATTGAATATGGTCAGGAAATTTTAAAAAAGAATAATTTTGTTAAATTAATAGGAAATCCCAAAAATAGAGCTGCAGTTTTATCTTTTACTATAGAGGGTGTGCATCCACATGACATAGCCACAATATTAGATGAAGATGGTGTTGCCATAAGAGCGGGACATCATTGCTGTCAAATCTTACATGATAAATTAGGAATTTCAGCAAGCGCACGTGCATCCTTAGGAGTTTACAATACAAAAAAAGACTTAGATCAACTTAATAGTTCAATAAATAACTGTAAAAAAGTTTTTAATCTATAATGAATATTAAAGAACTTTATCAAGAAATCATTTTAGAGCATGGAAAAAATCCTCGTAATCTTAGAAAAACTGAAAATTTTAATAAAGATGCAATTGGTAAAAATCCATTATGTGGTGACAATGTTCATATATTTTTAAAACTAGATGAAAACAAAAAAATTGAAGATATATCTTTTGAAGGAAGTGGTTGCGCAATCTCAATGGCCTCAGCATCAATTATGACAGATTTAATTAAAGGAAAAGAAGAGGTTGAGGTAAAAGAAATTATTAACGATTTTTTAGGAATGATTAAAGAAAATCCAGAATTAAAATCAAAACACTTAAAAGAAGATGAAAAAACGAAACTAATGTGCTTGTCAGGTGTAAAACAATATCCAATGAGAGTTAAATGTGCTACTTTATCTTGGCATACATTAATAGCTGCAATCGACAACACACAAGAACAAATTAATAGCGAAAGGATTGACTGAAATGGCTCTTGATCAATTAAAAACACGTATTGAATTAGAAAAAAAGAAAAAAAAAGAAGAGGAATTAGAATTAAAAAAAAAGGAATCCTTATCTACAAAAGATAGAATTATTATTGAGATAAGAAAAATCTATGACCCTGAAATCCCTGTTAACATTTATGAATTAGGTTTAATTTATGATGTTAAGGTAAAAGAGGATAAGGCTAAAATTATAATGACTCTAACTTCTCCTAATTGCCCAGTTGCTGAGAGTTTACCACAGGAGGTTAAAGATAGCGCTATGCAAGTCGAAGGAATTAAAGAAGTTGATCTTGATTTAGTCTTTGAACCACCTTGGAATAAATCAATGATGTCTGAAGCTGCAAAATTGGAGTTAAATTTATAATGAATCCTATTATTAAATTGAGTGATAATGCAGCAAACCGTATTAAAGAAATCATGTCTGGAATTGAATCAAATTCTATCGGTGTTAGAGTCGCTGTTAAGTCTGGTGGCTGTGCTGGCATGTCGTATGTAATGGAGTACGCTAAAGAAATTAATCCAACTGATGAAATTATTGAGGACAAAGGTGTAAAGGTATTTGTAGATGCTGCAGCTGTAATGTATCTTTTAGGGACTGAAATGGACTATAAAAAAGAGGAGTTTTCTTCATCTTTTGTGTTTAATAATCCCAATGAATCTGAACGTTGTGGCTGTGGCGAGTCTTTTAAAGTATAACATAACTAATACGCATATCAGCATTGCAAATTATGCATATCTAGTGTAATTAATAGTTATGAACAAATTTGAATTTAAAAATCTTGTTAAATCTTTAGAAAAGTCTTTAAAAGAAAAAACATTCTTTAAAACTCTCCGAAAAGAAGTGAACACTGGTGCTAATGGCACACAGGATTACGTTGTTAAAAAAGGAATTAACAAAGATACAATTGCAACAACCAAACAGTAACTAATCTTAGCTACTATAATACATTTCAAATTCTACAGGATGAGGCGCATGTTCGAATTTATGTATTTCTTCAAATTTCAATGCAATGTAAGCATCAATTTGATCATCTGTAAATACATCGCCTTGAGTTAGAAACTCTCTATCTTTGTCTAAACTTTCCATAGCTTCTCTTAGGGAGCCACAAACGGTTGGGATATTCTTAACTTCTTCAGGTGGCAATTCATAAAGATCTTTATCAAAAGACTTACCAGGATGTATTTTATTTTTAATTCCATCCAAGCCAGCCATAAGCATGGCAGCAAAAGTTAAATATGGATTTCCAGCAGCATCTGGAAATCTTATTTCACATCTCGCACCATTTTTATTTAATGTAATAGGTATACGGCATGAAGCAGATCTGTTTCTTGCTGAGTAAACCAAAAGAACAGGTGCTTCAAACCCTGGAATTAATCTTTTGTAACTGTTTGTAGTAGCATTTGCAAAAGCATTTATTGCTTTCGCATGTTTTAAAATTCCACCAATATAGTGTAACGCAGCTTCTGATAATCCAGCATAAGCATCACCAGAAAAAACAGGTGTCTTACCTTTCCAAATAGATTGATGAATGTGCATACCAGAACCATTATCACCAGCAATAGGTTTGGGCATAAAGGTTGCAGTTTTTCCGAAGGAGTGAGACACCATTTGCACAACATACTTATAGAGCTGAACATTATCAGCTGTATCAACCAAAGTTCCAAAAACCACACCTAGTTCGTGTTGACTTGGGGCAACTTCATGATGATGTTTTTCGACTTTAATACCAACTTCTTTTAAGCTTTTTAAATATTCACCTCTCATGTCTTGTTCACTATCAACTGGAGGAACCGGGAAATATCCACCTTTAACAGGAGGTCTATGACCCATATTTCCGTTAGGATATTCTTTACCAGAATTATAAGGACCTTCCTTACTATCTATTTTAAAACCAGTATTATTGGGGTCGTTATTAATTCTAACATCATCAAATACAAAAAACTCTGGCTCAGGTCCAAAGAACGCTTTATCACCAACACCAGATTTTTTTAAATATTCTTCGGCTTTTTTAGCTATTCCTCTTGGGTCTCTTTCGTAAGGAGTTTTTTTAACAGCATCTAGAATGTCACAGAAAAGAATTAATGTATTATGAGAAGTAAAAGGATCCATAATCATTCTTGAAGTATCTGGCTTTAAAATCATGTCTGACTCGTTAATCGCTTTCCATCCAGCAATAGATGATCCATCAAAAAAAACACCATTATTTAACATTTCCTCATCAACAATAGTTGAGTCCATAGTTAAATGTTGAAGCTTTCCTCTTGTGTCTGTAAATCGTAAATCAACAAATTCAGCTTCTTTTTCTTTAATAAATTTTAGTACATTACTAGTGCTCATAAACAATCTCCTTTTAAATTTTGTTAATACTTATTATCAAGTATTATTTAAATAATATTGCATGATTATTAAATACCACCTATGCATTATTCACATATACATTAAACTGCTAATTATTAAATTAGCAATCAATTCTTAGTTGAATAATGAGTTTATTAGACAAAGAGCCAGTTAAAAGAGCCGAAAAAGCCCTTAAGAATTTTGACAAATTATTAAAAGTAATTGTTTTAGTAGACGGGGCACACACAGCAAAGGATGCTGCATTATCTTTAAATTGTGAAATTGGAGCAATAGTTAAAAGTTTATTATTTAGAGCAGAAGATTCTTTTATTTTATCCTTAATTGCTGGAGATAAAAGGTGTTCTTTAGATAAATTAAAAATTATTAAAAATAAAAAAAACATTTCAATGGCATCACCAGAAGAAGTAAAAACTCAAACCGGTTATACAATAGGGGGAGTATCACCAGTAGGTCATATAAATAAAATAGAAATCTTTATAGACAAATCTTTAGAAAGATTTAGTTATCTCTTTGCAGCGGCAGGACATCCTAACTGTGTTTTTAAAATAGATTTTATAAATCTTAAAAAAATTACAAATGGTAAAATTAAGGAATTAACTGAATGAGACACCCAAAAATAATAGATTATGTATTATTAATTTTTTTAGCTTTAATTTGGTCTTCAGCTTTTTTTAATATTAAAATTGCAACTTATTCTTATGGACCAATAACCATAGCATTCGGAAGGGTATTTTTTGGTGCTATTCCAGTATTACTATTGTGTTTATATAAAAAAATAAAAATAGAAGCTTTTTCAAAAGACTGGTACTGGTTCGCAATAATAGGATTTATTAATTTGGTAGCACCATTTTTTTTAATAAGTTATGGCGTAAAATCAGTGCAAAGTAATTTAGCAGCGATATTGATGTCCACTACACCTTTAAGCTCAACAATATTAGGACATTTTTTTACAAAAACTGAAAAATTTAATTTTATTAAAACATTTGGGATACTAATTGGATTTTCTGGAATTATTTACTTGTTTTCAGATAATCTATTAATAAATGATAACAATTTTATTTCAGCCATATCAATTTTACTCGGATCCACTTGCTATGTAATTGGTGGAGTATTAACTTTAAAAATTAGTAAAAAGAAAAATGAAAATGTAACAGGATCAATTTTAATATGGGCTATTATAATCTTGGTACCATTAGTTAGTTTTATTGAAAAACCATGGAATTTGAATCCTAGTTTGGAGTCAACAATTTCAATAATTTATTTAGGAGTAATTTCAACAGGTTTAGCTTGGTTATTAAGGTTTAGAATTTTGAAAAATAATGGATTAATATTTCAATCACAGGTATCATATTTAATACCTATTTTTGGAATGATCTTAGGATATATTTTTTTAAAAGAAATGATTACATCAAAGATTATAATTTCTTTAATAGCCGTTCTTGTAGGTCTTTATTTTGTAAAAAAAGCAGATTTTAAAAAAATATAAATGAAGAATGAAAATTTAAAAGAAGAAGACTTAAAAAATTTTAATAATTATTGTGAAGAATGTAAAAAAGAAGATGAAAGTGTTTCTCAAAACTTAGTATTGATTGGATTTAAAATTTGTAAATCTTGTAGAATTTCAAAAACTATTTTTCCACTTTAGCTTATTAAACTAACTGGAATAGCATTCATTTTACTCATTATAAAAGTTATTGATAAAAAAGCAATAATCAAAAATGATAAAAAAACAATTCCAAAAGACTTAATGTTTGATTTCAAATTTAAAATTTGCTTCGTAGAAATTATTAAACCTGCAAATATCCAAAACTGAGTTAAAAAAACTATAGGCATCATTAAATCTGGTGTAACAGCAAAAAATCTTAATATTCCGGGTGAGTGTGCAAAACCGACTCCTATTAAAATTTTTTTAAATGGCACTTTTGTTTCTTTATCGGGGAACAGTTTAACACCAACAACAAATATAAATAATGACCAAACTATCCAAGTAAGGATTGCCGTTAAACCAGAAATTGCAATGGCAGTTTTAATAACAGTATTTGCTGCAACGGCTCCAGCGAGACCATCTAATATCATTATTAATCCTGCAAAATAAATTGCAGCTTCACCAAAATTTTTATTATCCCTGTACAGAGTTTTGTCTAATTTTATAGATCTAAAGATTATACTTAAAAATTCACCAAACATTATTAATTTTTTTTGTAGTTTATAAGAACAAAGTAGTCAGAAGAGTATTAAATCAATTATAATAATTATGCAAACTACAATAAAGAATGCTTTTTTATTGGGGGAGTATAGCCCCCCCTAATAATTTATTTAACCTTTAACTACTTCTCTAGTATTTGCGTTAAAAGATTCTTTAAATGGAATATCGACTACCACTGCATCAACAGGAGTTCCTGGTTTATCAGAGTATTCCGCTGGCAGGTGAACCTTATATTTAGTTCCAACTTTACCTTTAGGAAAACCATTGGCATTTAATGTCCCTTCAAATGGTACGTATCCCATGGCAATATTTTGCTTTTTTTCTGGGTGATACCAAGGAGAGGTAATAAATCCAACAGGATCTCCTCCATCTTCATTTGATACTAACCAAAAATCAGGAGCATACTCTTCAATAGGTTTTCCACCCATTTCAAGTCCAACTAACTGAAGTTTATAAGGTTTTTTCCCATCCTTAATTTCAGCACCCATTTTTTCTAGTGCAGCTTTACCAACATAGTCAGCTTTCTTATTCCATTCACCTTTACCAGATAATGAAACTTGATAACCTAGGTTACACTGAAAAGGGTTATGTTGATGATCCATATCTTGTCCCCAAGAAAGAATTCCAGCTTGAATTCTTCTGTGGTGAGCAGGAGCAATAACCATTAATTTATGTTTTTTACCTGCATCAAGAACTGCATTCCACATATCATCAGCGTATTTAGTTGCTTCTCTTAAGTAGATTTCATACCCAGCTTCTCCAGAGAAACCAGATTGTGAAATTACACAACTTCTTCCACCAACTTTAACTTCAGCTAAACCATAGAAAGGCATGTTATCCAAATCAACTTGATCACCAAGTAAATCTTTCATTAGTGCTTTAGATTTAGGTCCTTGGATTTGTACTGGACACACATCAATTTCTTCGATTGTGCAATCAAATCTTCCATCAGCATTAACACCTTGAAGGTACATACCAATATCAGAGTCAGATAACGAGAACCAAAATTCATCTTTTGAAATTCTAAGAAGAATTGGATCATTTAAAACACCACCATAAGTATTACATAAAATTACATATCTTGCTCTCATTGGTGAAATCTTCGTTGCATCTCTAGTTATAACGTAGTCTGTAAACTTTTCTGCATCCGGACCTTTAACTCTAATTTGTCTTTCAACAGCAACGTTCCACATTGTAACGTGATTAACAATTGCATCATACTCTACCATCGCTCCACCATCTTCAGGTTTTACATAACCTCTTGGATGATAAATACGATTGTAAACAGTTGCTCTCCAACAACCAGCTTCCATTGATAGATGCCAGTATGGAGACTTTCTTACTCTTGTTGAAATTAACATTTCAACTTTTGTAGGCCCACTCTGTCTT
>Ga0115000_10000188_pt1 | contig 56488 bp, 53 predicted proteins | sample ArcticOcean_MG_C_6_FD_89690 | JGI IMG/M metagenome (GOLD analysis project Ga0115000, IMG submission 89690) | Marine microbial communities from western Arctic Ocean - ArcticOcean_MG_CB8_128 | ecosystem: Environmental > Aquatic > Marine > Oceanic | place: Arctic Ocean: Canada Basin | collected... | reverse complement strand
GTTTGGGCGCGGTGATCGGCGTTGTACTCGGCGTCGTGACCGGATTCTCACGAGGGATCCCTGGCGAGATCTCGATGCGGGCCGCCGATATTGTTCAGGCATTCCCGCTGTTGATACTCGCCATTGCCCTGGTCTCATTGAGCGGCAACAACCTTACGAACGTCGTCTACGTCCTCGCGTTCGTCAACGTCCCCGTCTTCTTACGGCTCACGCGCAGTCGCGTGCTGACGGTTCGAGAGCAGCGGTTCGTGCAGGCCTCGATTGCCTTGGGGAACTCCACGCCACGACTCGTGTTTCGTCACATTCTCCCGAATTCGCTCGGTCCCACGATCGTCCAGTTCGGCGTATCGATGGGGTACGGCATCCTGACGCTTGCGGGCCTCGCTTTCCTCGGTGTCGGTGTGCAGGTGCCCACACCCGAGTGGGGCTCGATGATTCTCACCGGGGCATCGAACATGACCACCGGGCAGTGGTGGATCTCGCTCTTTCCCGGTTTGGCGCTTTCGGTGGCCGTTTTTGCCTTCAACCTGCTGAGCGAAGGCATCGAAAAGGCACGCGAAGTGGGCTCGAAATGACCGACCCACAGTTGAGCGTTCGTGGCCTCGAGCTCGAGATCGCGACCCGGCGCACGTCCACGGCGATCTTGCACGGCGTCGACCTCACTCTTGCCACGGGCCACATGCACGGCCTCGTCGGCGAAACCGGCTCGGGTAAATCGATGACGGCTCGTTCCATCGTCGGGCTCCTGCCGCCAGGCGGTCGGGTGACCGCTGGTTCGGTCACCTTCGGGGACCAGGATCTCCTGGCCAAGACCGAGGCTGAAATGCGCGAGGTGCGCGGCGCAGCAATTGGCATGGTCTTCCAGAATCCTCGGACGGCCCTGTACCCAATGTTGAACATCGAGAACCAGATGGGCAACGTCATCAAGTCACACCTCGACCTGGACAAGGCAGAGCGTGTTGCGCGTATCCGCGAACACCTGAGACTCGTCGGCATCGATGACGTCGATCGGGTGGCCAAGGCGTACCCGCACGAACTGAGCGGCGGCATGGCGCAGCGTGCCGTGATCGCCATGGCGTTGGTGTGCGGCCCATCGCTGTTGGTGGCTGACGAACCAACTACGGGCCTCGATGCAACGATTCAACGCCAGATCCTGGAGTTGATCCGTTCTCTGCAGAAGCGGATCACGCTGTCGGTGCTCATCATCACCCACGACCTCGGTGTCGTGGCTCAGTACTGCGACACCCTGTCTGTCATGTCAGAAGGACGCGTGGTAGAAGATGGAGCCGTCCGCTCTGTGCTGCTCGACCCCACAGAGGAATACACCAAGAGGCTCATTACCGCGTCGGATTTGGGCTACATTCGCACAAAGCGACTGGCGGCTCAGCAATGACCAATAGCGGACACGACGCCACATCCTGTGACGCCCACCGGAGCCGCGACGAGGGCCCTGCCACCGACGATGACGCCGACACCGACCATGCGATCATTGTGGATGGCCTACACAAGACCTTCCGAGCGCGGCGGGGTCAGGCCGGCGTGGTGGCGATCGATGATGTCTCGTTCGTCGTCGAGCGTGGCCAGACCCTGGGGATTGTCGGCGAGAGCGGTTCGGGTAAGTCCACCGTCGCTCGGTGCTTACTTGGCCTGACTCCTGTCGACGCTGGCAGCGTCGAGGTGTTGGGAAGATCCATTGTCGGCGCCAACCCGAAGCAGCTGCGGTCCTGGCGCAGCGAGATGCAGATCGTGTTTCAGGAACCGCTGGAGTCGCTAGACCCTCGATACAGGGTGCGAGACGCCATCGGTGAGCCGCTGCTCTTGCACACCGACATGCGCGGGGACGTGCTCCGGAAGCGAGTCGACGAGCTGCTCGCGCAGGTCTCGCTCGCCACTGACCTCGGCGCCCGGTATCCCCACGAATTGTCCGGTGGCCAACAGCAGCGGGTGAACATTGCCCGGGCGCTCGCCACCGATCCATCGGTGATCGTTCTTGACGAGCCCACCGCGTCACTCGATGTGTCAGTACAGGCCGAAGTTCTGTCCCTGCTCGTAGACCTGCAGGCGCAGTTCGGGCTCACGTACCTGCTCATCTCGCACGACCTGACCACCATTCGGGCCGTGGCTGACCGTGTTGCGGTCATGTACTTGGGTCGGCTCATAGAGGTTGGTCCGGTCGACGAGGTCCTCACCAACCCCGAGCATCCCTACACCGAGTTCTTGATCGGCGCGGAGCTATCTGTCAACCCCCATGTGAAGCCCGCTGCTCCCGTCGTCCAAGGGGAGGTTCGCGGGGGCGAGCGACCTTCGGGCTGCGTCTTTGCGCAGCGTTGTCCGCTGCGCATGGACGCCTGCGAGGAGGCTCAACCCGAGCTTCGCATCGCAAGCGCGGGCCACGAGGCTGCGTGCCTTGTTGTTGGCAATAAGCACGATCTGGCGGGTGCGGCCGCTGAATATCGCTTGACTGATGAAGGGTCGTGAGGGTGTCCGCTGACGAACCTCGCGCCCAGTAGGGCTTAAGTATACAGAGCTTGTGCACCATGTTCGTTTGATGTATACTTACCTAATCCTCGGATCTGGGGATTCTAAAGGGGACGTGTACATGAATGCTACGAACAACACAGGACGCAGGAATCGGCCAGGACGGTGGACAACACTGGTGGCAATATTGTTGGCGTTTGCGCTAATCGCCGCCGCCTGTGGTAGCGATGACGACGCGGAACCCGCGGCTCAGCCATCGGACGACTCCTCGAGTTCGGACGACTCCTCGAGTTCGGACGACTCCTCGGGTTCCGATGACGACGCTGATCTGCCGCCGTCGGCGATACCGGCGGCGGTCACCATTGCCCACAGCGGACCGGTCCTCGCGGTGAACCCTGGTGGCCCAGGGCAGAACAACCTTCCTTCAGTGCAGATCTTCTTCGCCACCTACGACAGCCTGGTCAACTGGGGAATCCCCAGCGACCCTGACGCGCTGGCAGCAGCGGTCGGTGGGACCAACGCCGAGCAAGCCCAGCCGGAGCTCGCAGAGAGCTGGGACCTCGAGGTCCTCGACGATGGCTCTGCCGTCTACACTTTCCAACTGCGTGCTGGAGTCATGAGCGAGTTTGGTCGTGAGATGACCGCCGAGGACGTGAAGTGGTCGATCGAGAAGGGGTTGACCGATGCCACCGGCGGCTTCTGGATGTTCGTCGGCGGCATGTGCGTGGGAGCCTTCGGTTGTCTCGATGGGTCTGGGATAGAGGTCATCGATGACCTGACTCTGGAGATCACCTTGGCAACCAACGAAGACAAGTTCCTTCCCACCCTCGGTACAGGTTGGTTGGTCATCTATGACTCGGTCGAAGTGCTGAGCCACGCTACGGACGAAGATCCTTTCGCCAACGAGTGGCTGAACCAGAACACTGCGGGCTTCGGGCCCTACCGCATCACGGACTTCGGGCCTGGCGGCGAGTCCGTCACCCTCGAAGCTCGAGAGGACTACTGGGGTGAGCAGCCGGCACTTCAAACCGTCACCCAGCGCAGCGTTCCCGATGCCAACACTCGTCTCCAGTTGCTCCTCAGTGGCGATGCCGCCTATGCAGCCGAACTCGGCATCTTGGCTCTCGACGAGGTCAGGGAATCTGACGGTGCCACAGTGACCGCGATTCCAACCACCACAGGTGCGTTCTTGGCGCTGACGTACGAACCGCCGTTCGACGATCTCGCGGTGCGGGCCGCCATTGCCCAAGCCATTCCGTACGACGACATTATCGACGTCGTGTTCCGCGGCAGCGCAACGGCGTGGGATTCTCTGCTGATCCCGCCCGTACCGGGTTATGACAACAGTGGATTCCTCGGGACCGATCTCGACGCCGCACGGGCGGTCTTGTCGGAGCTCGATGCTCCGCTGACGCTCGCCTACGCCGAAGGCCTGCCCGTCGACGAAGAGATCGCGATTCTGGTCCAGAGTTCGTTCCGCGAAGCCGGCTTTGACCTTCAGCTTGACAAGCAGCCTCGGGCCGATTTCGACGGTCGGAAGTATGGCCGTACCGGTGAGCTACAGTTCTTCGTCGATGCCATCGACGTGCCCGCATTCTTCGACGCCCAGTACTACACCAACCTCTACGGAGGAGCGGCCGGGTTCTCGAACTTCATGAACTACGGAAGCGATGAACTCAACGCAACGTTGGCCGGCATGTTGGATCCGGCCACGAAGGATCAGGCCGTCGCGGATGCCCAGGCAATCTTCGCCCGCGACTTCCCGATCTACCCGATTGCCTGGACCGGTCTCGACTATGCCCATGCCGACTACGTCGAGCTCAACAAGGTGGTGACCGGCAACGGTCTCCTCCGGATCCAGGACTTCGTCGCCGCCGAATAAGGAGGCCCCAGATGCCTTTGCTACCGCCGGCCACTCAGGAACAAGCGGCTCGCTTCGACTATCTCGAAGGGCTGCGGCTCTACAACTACACGCGCCACATCCCGAAGGTCCTCGAGCAGTACGAGTCCACGGTTGGGTCTAGAAGGCCGCGCACCATGGCTACTGCCGGCAAGCGAATACAGTCTCAGCCCCTGTATAGGTTTGCAGCGTCGATTCAGCACCAGGCCCAAGTTATGGGGTGGGCGTCAGCGGCCGAGTCCCTCGCCGACTACGGAGACGAGCTCGACGCTCTGTTGGCCAACCCTCCAAAGAAGCCCAAGGGCCGCCTTGTCCTCGACGATGTGTTTCCGTTGCCTGAGTACTACACGGAAAACGACAGTGCGGGCCTGGACGACATCCATCTCGCACCGGGCGGATACTGGCGTGAGTCCTTGGTCGGCCCCATCTATGAACGCGGCGGAGCCCTCTACCGGACGGCGTGGCGACTCGGCTACAGCTCCAGCCCTCCGGGCGCCTTGCTTGCATTTGCCGCTGGCGCTCCGGCTGGGAACTACAAGCGGATCCTGGACCTGGGTTGCTCCTTCGGCGGAAACACCATGGCGTTTCGGACGGCCTACCCCGATGCCGAGGAGGTTGTCGGGATCGATCTGTCTGCCTCGGCGCTGCGTTGGGCGCACCTCTCGGCCGAAGAGCGCGGTTTGGCCATCACCTATCAGCAGGGCGACGCCACCGAGATGCCTTACGAGGGCTCGAGCTTCGACATGGTCACGGGCTTCCTGTTTGCCCATGAGGTCACCTCCGCGGTGCTCGACCAAGTTCTCGGCGAGGCGTTCCGGGTGCTGCGCCCAGGTGGCCACATTCGGTTTATGGACGTTCCTCCGTACAGCGCGTTGGAACCCGAGGCCGCGTTCTTGCAGAGCTTCGACAATGATGGCAACGGTGAGAAGTTCTGGAACGAGTTTCTGTCGGCTGACTTCAAGGCAGCGCTCGAGCGGGTGGGCTTCGTTAATGCAACCGATGGCGCGCTGGACTACGGCCAACCAGGTTTCATGGGGATGGCGGCGCTCATGAGAACCGGGGAGTTCCGTAAGGAAAACCGCTGGTGCACCTCCGCCGATAAGCCCAATGGCTGACGTGTCTGACAAGCAGTACCACGCGTTCGAGGACCCGGCCCTCGATCAGTTGTTGGGCCTCATCTTGGCGTTGGGTGCCGAGGTCTGGTCACTGCGTGACCGACTGACGCTGCTGGAGCAAGCCTTGGCGCAGCGCGGGACCGCCGTATCAGAGCTGATCGAGGAGCTCGCCGCCGATCCGGATCGGGCGGCCGCAATGGTGGCGGACCGTGACGCCATGCTCGAACGCTTCTTGGGTCCACTCATCTAATGAGTCGTGACGACCCGCAGTTCTTCCAGCTCGACGATGTCGGCTGGGGGCCGGTCGTTGGGCTCGCTGGCCTGCAGCATTGTTCGGGTCGAGCTCTCTCCGCCAATGCAGAGACGGGCCAGATCACTGTCATGATCAAGGCGCCGTCTGGCTGGAGCGCCACGAACTCCGCCGAGCTCGGGCTGCTCGAGATATTCGTGCTCGAAGGGGACCTGACCGCTGGGGCGTCAACGGTTGGGACAGGGGGATTTCTGGCTGTCCCGAAAGGGTCCGAACCGGTTGAGCTGTCATCCGTGGCGGGCTTTCAGGCGATTGCATTTTGGAGTCCACAGATCGCTCGTCACTCGTACTACGGCGGCGCGATACAGGTGACTCGTATGTGGGACATCCCATGGACAGGTACCGAGTTTCCCGGCGAGATCGAAGATTCCAGTCGACTTCATGGCGTGCTGTCGAAGTCCTTGCGTTGGCCCGACCCGATCGTGGATGGTGTACATGGTGGCCCCAACGGGCTCTTGCGCATCGTGTCCATGGCCCCGGGCTTCGTTGGTGACCTTCGTGCCGAGTGTCATCCGGGGTGCTGGGAAGAGATTATCTGGCTGGAGGGCGACTTTCTCATGCCCGGCATCGGGCGGCCGGTCTCAGGGAGCTATCTCGGCAATCCGGCCGATCATGCCCATGGACCGCTGTTCAGCCAACGCGGCGCCGTGCTGCTGGTGCACACCGATGCACCAGCAGGGTTTTGCTTCCACGACCCGCCGGTCTCTGACGGCCTGGTGCAGGACTACCTGGATGGCCGTTCATTATTGGCTGAGCCGGTCCACACCCCATGGGAAGAATGCCCAGAGTCGCACGGATTCTAGCCTGTACAGCCGGTTTGTTAAATCGGGTATACAACAAGAATACTATATGGTAGTATCGCATATCATATTCTTCTCACCGCCTTACACGTGGGACTTTCAAATCTTAGGAGCAACAACATGGCTGAAGTCCGAGTCGGGGTAGACACAGGCGGGACATTCACCGATTTCCTCGCTTTCAGCGACGATGGGTCCCTCCGTGCATCCAAGACCCCGTCCACACCCGCCGACGACACCGAGGCGTTCCTCACCGGCCTCTCGAACTTGCGCGAGGCAGGCGTTGAGCCAGGCGACGTGACGAGTCTCAACTATGGGACAACCGTCGCCCTCAACGCCGTGCTCCAAAAGCGTTGGCCTCCGCTGGGCCTCATCGTCACCGAGGGATATCGCGAGCTCATCGAGATTGCGCGACAGACCGTCCCGGGCGACTGGGGTGCGATCTACTCGTGGATCAAGCCCCCACGTGTCGTGCCACTGGAGAACGTTCAGGAAGCCCGCGAGCGCATAACCCACAAGGGTGAAGTTGTCGAGGGACTGAACGAAGACGACATTCGGGCCGCAGCGACCTTCTACAAAGAGAAGGAGATCGGGGCGGTGGCCATCTGCCTCATGCATAGCTACCGAAACGCGATTCACGAACAGCGCGCAAGAGACGTATTCCGCGAGGTGCACCCCGACTGCTTCTTGACCATCTCCTCCGATGTGTTGCCCGAGTTTCGCGAGTACGAGCGGGCCATGACCACGTGTCTGAACGCAGCCCTCATGCCGTTGGTCAGCGACTACCTCGATCACCTCGAAGTTCGTCTCAAGGCCGCCAACTACGAAGCGCCGCTGCTGTTGATGCGGTCCTCGGGCGGTCTCGCCTCAGCGAATCAAGTCATCGAACAGCCGGCCACCATCGCCTACTCCGGCCCGAGCGCTGGGGTTTTGGGTATGGCCTGGCTTGCAAGGCAGATTGGTGAGGACAAGGTCCTGACCTACGACATGGGCGGCACGTCCACCGACGTTGCGCTCGTCGAGAACGGCGAACCCCTCCTCACCACAGAGGGGTTCCTCGACATCTACCCGATGGGCACGCCGTCCATCGATCTCGTATCGATCGGCGCTGGAGGTGGCTCCATTGCCATGCTCGGCACCGGCGACCGACTCCGCGTCGGTCCCGAGAGTGCTGGCGCCGATCCGGGCCCAGTGTGTTACGGCAAGGGCGGCGCGGCACCAACGGTGACCGACGCAAACCTCGTCCTAGGCCGAATCCCTGGCTTCTTGTTGGGCGGCCAGAGGCCACTCGATGTGGAAGCAGCCCGAGAAGTCATGGCCATCACCGGCGCCAAGCTCGGCTTGGAAGTTCGAGAGTTCGCCCACGGAATCCTGCAGCTCGCAGCGGCGAGCATGGCCGGTGCAGTCCGGCAGGTCTCGGTGGCACGAGGCCGCGACCCCCGTGAGTATTCGCTGTTCGCGTATGGCGGAGCAGGTCCACTGCACGCAGCGGACCTCGCCGACTTGCTGGGCATCACCAAGATCGTCATCCCACCAAACCCGGGCCTTGGATCATGCCTTGGACTCCTCGCTGCAGACATTCACAGCGCAGCGGTCCAAACAATCGCGGCTCGTGCTGATGTCGTGGAATCCGATCAGCTTGTCGCCACCTTCGCTGAGCTCGAAGAACGGGTCACCACGAATGTGGTCAGCCAGGGCATCGACGAGTCGGCAGTGATAACCGAGCGATTCGCCGACCTCTGTTACGTCGGCCAAGCCACCGAACTCACCGTGGCTGTGCCTGATGGCGCCGTCGACGCAACTTCGCTGGCTTCGGCTCTCGACGTCTTCCATGCCGAACACAACCGGGTGTACGGCTATGACTACGCGGGCGAGCAGTCCGTCGAGATCGTCAACCTGCGCGTCCGTGGCACCGGCCCGCTCCGTCCCATCGAACTCACTCGCCCGGAGGCCGCCACCGGAGCGGTGACCGACGCGGTGACCGGTGAACGAGATGTCTACTTCGGACCAAACGACGGCGAGCAGGCGACAACGCTCTATGACCGCGACTTGCTGGCACCCGGCCACGAATTCACCGGTCCGGCCATCGTGACCGAATACGACTCCACCATTCTTGTTCCCCCGGATTCGACGGCGCTCGTCGACGAACTGGGCAATCTTATCATCACAAGGAGTGCACACTGATGTCTTCCAATGGCAACGGATCCCTGGCCAAGGCCGAGTTCGAACCAATCCTCTTCGAGATCATCGAGGGTGCGATTGAATCAGCACGGCGCGAAATGGAAATTCAGGTCGAGCGCACAGCTCGATCGTCAATCGTGCGCGAACAACACGACCACCGGTCGGGCATCTTCGATGCACAAGGCAACAGTGTCACAGCGCTGTCGTTCGCGTCGGTGCCCACTCCCGTCATGACGAAGTTTGCCGGCAACATCAATGAAGGCGACATCTTCATTTACAACGATCCGTATAAGTCCGACGGTGGCATCACCCACCTGGGCGACATGTGCATCACGAACCCGGTCTTCTACAAGGGCGAGATCATCGCCTACATCCAGGTATTCGGGCACGTCAATGACATCGGTGGAGCAACCCCGGGCAGTGTGCCGCTCGCTGCCTACGAGATCTTCCAGGAGGGGTTCATCGTCCCGCCCGTCAAGCTGTATGACCGCGGCGTTCGCAACGAAGCGCTCTATGAAACAATCCTCAATAACTCGCGTTTCATCGATGACTTGCAGGGCGACATCGACGCATTCGTCAACGCCACCTACATCGGCGTTGCCCGGGTTGAGGAACTGTGCGAGCGCTACGGCACCAAGGCCTTGGCGGAGACCTTCGAGGCGCTGCTCGATCGATGCGCTCGAAGCTTGCTCGAGACCGTATTGCCGATGATCCCCGATGGCAGCTACACGTTCGAGGACTTCTGCGAGTACATCGACGTGCAGCCGCGCGAGACCCTCGAGTACGTGAAGATCCGGGCGACGATGACCAAGACGCCCGAGGGCATCCACTACGACTTCGCAGGAACAGACCGTCAGATCCAGGGGACTCTGAACTGGCCGGCCAACGATCGCTACTACGCGAAGTCTCTTGGCACGCTGTTCTTGTCGTTCGCGCCCGACATGATCATCAACGACGGCGTCAACCGCGTCGTGACCTGCTCGGTGCCCAAAGGCACGGTCCTGAGTCCCGAGTGGCCGGCAGCGTGTGGTTGGCGAACCTTCCCCCTCCTTCGGATACTCGACGTCGGTCTCGGCATTCTGGGCAAGGCGTCCGGTGGTTTCGTACCGGCACCGTCGGAGTCCATCTCCTCCTATGGGCTGTTCGGTAACAACGAAGATGGCGAGTTCTTCCTCCTGCGCGAAATCACCGGTGCCGGTTCGGGGGCGCGTCCATTTGCAGATGGGGCCGACACCGTAGATGTGGCCCCCGAATCGAAAAACATGCCAGCGGAGTTCGCCGAGACGAACTACCCCGTCCGCATCATGAGGCTAGGCCTGCGGGAGGACTCGGGTGGCCCCGGTCTCCACCGAGGCGGGCTGGGCTACCGCAAGGACATCGAAATCCTGATGGACGGCGAACTCATGATCCACTCCGACCGTTCGGTGTTGCAGCCATGGGGCGTCAAGGGAGGCAAAGCCGGCCAAGGTTCGGTGTGGTTGCTCAACCCAGATACGCCCGAAGAGCGCACGCTGCCCGGCAAAGCCGACAGCATACCGGTCGTCACGGGCGATGTGCTTCGAGTCCTCAGCCCCGGTGGCGGTGGGTGGGGCGATCCACTCGAACGTGACGCGGCCGAAGTCGCCATGGACGTCAAGCGCCGCCTCGTGTCTAGGGCCAGCGCCAACGACGACTACGGCGTCGTCTTTCTACCCACTGACGATGACTACATGCTCGAGGTCGATGTGCCGGCCACCGAAGCCCGACGCGAAGAGCTCCGTGGCAGCCGTGCGCTACCCAAGATGTTCGATCGAGGCAAGAACTTCTATCGGTTGGTGGAGGAAGGCAAGATCACGCTCACCAGCAGTGACGAAGAGGTCGGGCTAGTCGGGTGACCACACGAGTTGCTGCCGTTCAGATCGGACCGGTCGACGGCGACGCCGAGGCCACACTGGTCAAGGCCGAGGAATGGCTGGACGATGCTGGCCGCCAAGGCGTCCAACTGGCCGTCCTGCCCGAGGGTTACCTCCCGGGCTTCGCAGAGATTCGAGCAGCCAAAGCATCAGGTTCGGATGCGGCCCTGGACGAAGTGTTGGCTGCATTCGACCCTGTGCCGGGTCCGGCGACCGACCGAATCGGTGAAGTGGCGAGACGCCACGACATGATCGTCGCCTTCGGCATGCTCGAGCGCGGCATCGACGGTCAGAAACCGAGCAACGCTTCTGTTCTCATCGATGGCGCGGGCGAGATACGCAACGTTCATCGCAAGATCCACCTGACCCCCACCATCGAGGCGCCTGACTTTCATCCAGGTGAGACGCTCGACGTCACCGAGACATCGATGGCACCGGTGGCCAACATGATATGCGCCGACTTCTCACTTCCTGAGACCACGCGGATCCTGGCTATCAAGGGAGCGTCGCTCATCTGCGGATCCTTGGCCGCGTTCTACGTCAACGGTGGGGAGGGGTTCGAGCCGGTCCGACACCTCTACCTGCACTCGCACACCTCGACGACGCGCGCGATCGACAACTCCGTCTACCTCGTGATGGCCAACATGGCAGGCCAGAGCGGAGACCTCGAGTTCTTCGGTATGAGTCGGATTATCGACCCGCAGGGCATCGTCTTGGCACAAGGCGAGGAAGGTGGCGAGCACCAACAGCTCGTGATCGCCGACATCGACATCGACCTCGACCGTGGCGACCTTCCCTTCCGGCTCATCGACCGGCGACGGCCTGATCTCTACGAGGAGATCCTCAAGCCCAACGCCGAACTTGGGACGGCGACGTGGCAAGGATGAACCATCCCCTTGACCCTCTGTCGACCCAGGAGATCGAGCGGACCGCTGCGATCATCAAACGCGACCACAGCGACAAGCCGCTCCTGCGGTTTCCGTTGATGATGTTGTCGGAACCTTCCAAGGACGAGGTCCGGGGCTTCGAGCCGGGTGGTGTCTTGAAGCGCCGTGCCGCAGCAACCGTTCTCGATCGTGCCGACGGCCAATCCTATGAGGCGGTCGTTGCTCTGGACGAAGATCGCATCGTCTCCTGGGCTCCGATCGGCAGCGGGCAACCCCCAATCCTGATCGAAGAGTTCGAATCGGCCGAACAAATCGTCAAACAGGACCCCACCTGGCTGGCCGCAATGGCCAAACGCGGAATCACAGACGTCGAGAACGTGCAGGTGGATCTGTGGACGGCCGGCGACTTCGAGATCGAAGGGGTGGACCCAGCACGGCGCTACGCCCGGACCACTTCCTACGTGCGAGACGTACCGGCCGACAACGGCTACGCCCGACCAATCGCAAACGTTCACGCCATTGTTGATCTGAACGCTGGCGAGGTCATCGAGGTGCTCGACGGCGACGTCGTGCCCATCCCGCCCGAGCTGGGTAACTACGACGTTGCATCGGTCGGCAACATCCGCACCGATCTTAAGCCGCTCGATATCGTCCAACCCGACGGACCCAGCTTTGTGGTCGAGGGCAGCCTGGTGAAATGGCAGAAGTGGAGCGTCCGGGTGTCGCTCCATGCCACCGACGGTCTCGTCCTGAACCAGGTGTCCTATGACGACGACGGGGAGGACCGGTCAATCCTGTACCGGGCCAGCCTGTCGGAAATGGTCGTGCCCTACGGCGACCCAGGCGACACCTTCTATTGGCGCAACGCGTTCGACGCAGGCGAGTACGGCATTGGTCGCAACACCTGCTCACTCACGCTCGGGTGTGACTGCCTTGGTGAGATCTACTACTTCGACGCCGCCATTGGCGACGACAACGGCGACCCGGCCACCGTCAAAAATGCGATCTGCATGCATGAAGAGGACTACTCGATCCTCTGGAAGCACTGGGACCTAAGCTCTGGAGCTTCCGAAGTTCGCCGGTCACGCCGCCTGGTCATCTCGTCTATCGCCACACTGGGCAACTACGAGTACGGCTTCTATTGGTACTTCTACCAAGATGGCCACATTGAGTTCGAGATCAAGCTGACGGGCATCGTGCAGACGAAGGCACTCCAGCCGGGCGAAACCGACGACTACGGCACCATGGTCGCTCCCCAGCTGAGCGCTGTGCATCACCAGCACATATTTTCGGTCCGCCTGGACTTCGAGGTTGACGGCCCGTCCAACTCCGTCGTCGAGGTGGACACGGTCGCTGCTCCGCCGGGACCCGACAATCCCTACGGTAACGCAATCACAACTGAACAGACGGTTCTCGAGACAGAGCTCGGCGCGCAACGGGTGATCGATCCACTGAAGGACCGATATTGGAAGGTCATCAACCCGTCGAAGCTCAATCGTTTTGGCCAGCCGGTGGGCTACAAGTTGCATCCGGCCGCCAGCTCGTTGCTCCTTGCTGCTCCGGACTCACGGATAGCCGCACGGGCTCGGTTCGCGGAGAAGCACTTGTGGGTCACGCCCTACGAGCCCGACGAAATGCATGCAGCGGGTGACTACCCAAACCAGCTCGGCGGCGAGCACGGCCTGCCAGTCTGGACCGCGCAAGACCGCACTATCACCGACACCGATGTCGTCCTGTGGCACACCATCGGCGTCTCACACATCTGTCGACCCGAGGACTGGCCGATCATGCCGGTCGCCACCACCGGATTCTCGTTGCTGCCCATCGGGTTCTTCGATCGGAACCCATCGGTTGACGTTGCACCATCCGACACATCCACTTGCCATTAATCTATGACCTCTGAGAGGGAACCATGCTTCACCACAACCGCGATGACCAACAGTTTTTCAACGTCTGGGACGAGCCTTGGAGCGAACTCCAGGGGGCGAAGTTCTTCCACGGCATCGAAACCCGGACCATGTCTGACCGGGTGGAAACTGGCGAAGGCACCTACATGGTCAAGCTGCCTCCAGGCTGGAGCCATGTAGAACAAGCCGACGAGGCCGCGCTCGAGATGTTCATTGTCGAGGGCTATGTGACCGCCAACGGCCGTCGAGTCGGCGCCGGCGGCTTCGTGGCCGTGCCGATCGGCTGCGGCCCCCTCGAAATTACCTCGGAGGGTGGAGCACAGGCGTATGTGTTCTGGAACACCAAACTCCCCAAGGACTACTACTACGACAACCAGCCCTACGTCGCGAAGGTGTGGGAGATTGATTGGATCCTTACCGATATGCCATCGTTGCGCCACGGCATCATGCACAAGTCGCTGCGTTGGCCCGACCCCGCCGAAGGGCTTATCCACGGTGGGCCGGGCGGGATGCTGCGATTCATCCAGATGGCGCCCGGTTTCGGCGAGCCGCGCCAGGAAGTGCACTGGGACTGCTGGGAAGAAATGGTTTGGCTGACGGGTGATCTCCTCATGCCCGAGCGCGGCATGCATGCCGGCGGCTCCTACCTGGCGAATCCCCCCGGGATGAAGCACGGTCCGTTGACCACATCCAAGGGAAGTCTGCTGATGCTTCATTGCGACAAGCCCATGGGTGCCGAGTTCCATGACCTCGTCGATCACAACGGCGAAGAGATCGGCTCGAAGATTGTCGAAGAGTTCCAGGATGGCCAGTCATGGCTGGAGACGCCCTCCCATGTGGATTGGGCCGATCGCCCCGAGCACCACCTCTACCCGAGCTCGGACCCCAAGTACGCCGTTAGAAACGACCAGGCCTTAGGAGGTAAGTAGCATGGGTGCAAATGGTGACATGGTTCGCAAAACATATGATGCGTTCAACACGCGCGACTTCGAGAGCGCCACGCAGTACGTAGCCGACAACTTGCACTGGACCGAGGTCCCGAGCGGACGCGAATTTGACGGCCCGGAGGGGTTGCTACGGGAGTACCGTGAGTGGGCTAAGGCCTTCCCCGACGGATCGGTTGAGATCACGAATCTTCTGGAGAGCGGCGACTGGGTGACGGTCGAGTTCACCGTTCGTGGGACCAACACCGGACCCTTCATGGGCCCCGAAGGCGAGCTCCCCCCATCCAACCAAGCGGTCGAGCTCCAGAGCTGTGACGTACTGCACGTGGAGAACGGACAGGTCACCGGCGGCCGTAGCTATTTCGACCTCAACACCGTGACCCGCCAACTCGAAGCCTGACTGGTTCCACGCTGATTTCTGCTTGAAGAGGTGTGGGTCAGAGCTGGACGTAGGCGGTGAGCATGCGTGCTGAGCGCTTCACTTGGCCGCGATCGTAGATGGGGGCGTACGCGTCGGATACCAATCTCCTATCGTTGCTCCCGATGGATCACCGGATCCACTAACCAATATCTATACAAAGATAGACCGAGCGGTCGGATCGTTGCTCGAGACGCACCGTGGTCCGGAGACCACCGTTATTGCCATCTTCAGTTTGGGCATAAGCGAAGTGAACCCTATTTCTAGACTGCTTCTACCCTTGCTCCAAGAAATTAACCAGTCGATGGGGGCGCCGTCACCTGGTCGGAAGCTCCGAGCCTTCATTGAACGAGTTCCCAATCGCGTTCACCGGCTGGCGCTCCGACTATTGGGCCGTGATTTTGAAGATCTCGATCATTGGGTCGACAGCTACCAACGGTTCTTTCCGGTCGCCCTGTTTCCCATATTTGGTGGGATACGACTGAATCTGGAGGGACGCGAACCGAGCGGTATCGTTGCTGTTGCTGTTGCTGATAAGGAGGCTGTGTTGGTGGAACTCGAAAACGAGTTCCGGGCGCTGCGCGACCTAGACACGGGGGTCCCGCTCGTCACTGGGGTGCAGCGGGCCGCCCATTATTACCCCACCGATCCCAGATAGGGCTTCCCGATCTGATTATCGAATGGGCTCACCTCGATCAGACTGCCCGAGGTGCTACTTCAGACGCGTTGGGCACGATTACCGCTACGCCCGAAGAAATACGGCCTGGAAACCATTTGCAGGGTGGCCATATCAGTCTCACGGGACCACGCATCGCCCCTGGCATCGGCCCGGCGCTTCGGTCCGAACGTCTGGTTCCAACGATCGCCCGTTTGCTTGGCACGGAGGTCCCGGGCGCCAACGCGGAGCCGATGGTTGATCTAACTGAACCGGTCAGTTTCCCATAAAGCGCGGCGCCCGTTTCTCACCGAAGGCTGCCACGCCCTCGGCATAGTCGTCGCTTTCGTAGCATGCTCGAACGAAACGTTGTGATCGGTCCGGATCGCGATCGTTGGGGTGACGTTCCATGTCCGACAACGCCATCTTGGCCGCTCGAAGGGGTAGCGGAGCCAGATTGGCCATGGTTCCCACCAGGTCGTAAATCCGGGAATCGAAGTCGGTTTCGGGGACCACCTCATTGATCAATCCGATTGCCTCGGCCCGGTGGGCATCGATTGTCTCGGCACTGAGAACGAGGTGCTTGGCTCGTCCAACACCGATGGTGCGGGCCAGAACCTCCAGCCCATCCACGGGATAACCCGCGCCCAATTTGCCGGGGGGAATAGCGAACATTGCATCGTCGGCTGCCACCCGAATATCAGCGCACAACGCGAGAGCAAGGCCACCGCCCCGACAATCGCCACGAATCGCGGCAACCACCGGCATCGGTGCATTAAGGATCGCAGCATGCGCCTCGTGCTCAGCCGCGGCATAAGCCTCCCAATTGCCAGCATGGCGCAACTCGGCAAACTCGCTCACATTCGAACCAGCGCTAAATGCTTGCGAACCGGCCCCACGGAGGACGATAACCCGGACGCCAGGATCGTTCGCCAACAATGCAACAACGCCCGGGATGCTCTCGTACATGCCCATGCTCAACGCATTACGACGGGCAACGTTGTCAATAGTCAACCACCCAATGCCGCCGTCAGCTTCACCACGAATCAGACCCATATGCCGAGCCTAGAGGACCAATCTGGCCTTAGTTCTCGTTGAAGGTCCCGAAAATTTCGTGGGGGCCTTGCGGTGTGGTCAGAAGGATTCGATACTGGGAGGGTGATAAAACGTTGGCTCATGACGCTGCTTACCGTTGCGCTCCTTGCCACAGGGTGTGCAACATCGGTTGAGTTAGAGGCCCAGGCTGCTTCGTTGGTTATCGATGGGCAAGAACAACCCGCCGTCGGTACGGCGCCAACTGACGCTCCCGCCGATGCTCCTGCTGACGCTCCCGCCGATGCTCCTACTGATGTTCCCGCTGACGATGACGCACCAATCGGAGACGGGTCACAACTAGGTTTCCGCCAATCCATCCTCATTACCCAGATCGACGTAGAGGCTTACTGGGAACGGCGCCTTCCCGAAGTTTTTGGCATTGACTTCGAACCCGTCCGCACCTTTGAAGGCTATTTTCCTTCCAAAGAAGTAAGCCTTCCTTCTTGTGGCGGCTTTGTTGATGATCCCGAAACCTACCGAAACAACGCGTTCTATTGTTATGCCGACGACAGCATCAGTTGGGATGAAGAACAATTGTTGCCCGATCTGTTTGAGACGTTCGGAGACTTCGCTATCTCTTTAGTGTTGGCCCACGAGTACGGCCACGCCATTCAGAATCGCACCGATCAAGACGGTCCTACGATCAACATTGAACTGCAGGCCGACTGCCTGGCAGGTGCCTGGGCCGGGACGCTGGCCCGCGGTGAGAGCCCAAATCTTGTGATTGCCGACGACGACCTAGAGGAAGCTATCGGTGGATTCTTAGTGGTCCGCGACGCCCTGGGGACGCCTGCGGATGACCCCTACGCCCACGGCTCAGCGTTTGACCGGGCGACAGCGTTCTTCGATGGCTTTACCGGTGACGCAGAGGCGTGTGTGGATTACGACACCAACCCACCACCCATTGCTGCGATTGCGCTATCAGCGCGCGACTTTGAAACGGGTGGAAATCTGCCGCTTCTTGAGCTGATCCCTTTGATCCAGTCCGAATTGGCCCTGTATTGGCCCGCCACGCTTGATACGGCGTTGGGTTTCTCTTACCAGCCGCCAACCTGGATCTCCTACGGTCCCACTATTGACCTTTCACCCTGCGGCGGCGAAGCGCTCGATGTCGAGGTGTACGTGGACAACGTGTTTTACTGCAGCGCCGACAACACCTTGATGTTCGATGACGGCAACTTGTTAACCAACCTCTGGACCGAATTCGGTGATGGTGCTGCCATGTATGCACTGACCAATGCGTCGGCCCAATCGGCCTTGTTCCAGGCCGGATTCGACGATTTAGACGGCAGACCCGGCTTCGCCGCCGAGTGCCTGACGGGAGCATTCAATAGCGACCTGTTTCTCGGGTCGTTCGAGAATCTGGTTATCTCCGCGGGCGATCTCGACGAACTCATTGTGGGTATGTCTCGCTACGAACCATCGGGCCCCAACGGCCAAGGTCGAACGCTTCTAGACCTCTCCCAACGGATCGATGCTGTGCGTTTTGGTTTCGACGAAGGTGTCCGAGCCTGTGTGAGGTAACAGCGGTGAGTTGTTACCGGATGGGTAACCACCTCGATGTTGGTTAGCAGCGGTCGCAAATAACTACGGGGATTTCGCGGTCGGTCTTTTCCTGGTATCTCGCATAGCCCTTGTATTCGGCCGTGATTTTGGACCACATTTCGGCCTTTTCGTCGGCGGAGGCAGTGCGGGCGGTTACGGCTTCGCGCACTCCGTCAATCGTGACTTCGACATTCGGTTGTGCCGTAATGTTGTGATACCAGTCGGGGTGCCGTTCGTCACCGCCCTTGGACGCCACCAAAATGATGCGGTCGTTATCGATGATGGGCGCGGTAAGCAGGTTGTTGCGGGCTCTACCGCTCTTGCGTCCAACGCTGTGCAACTCGACGGTGGTCATCCCACCAGCAGTGCCACCCAGACGCCCACCCGACACCTTAATGAGAGTGCCGTGCACCGTGTTCACGGTCTTCATCATTAAATCGGTGCGCATATGTTTGAAAGTCATAGTGAGACTCTAGGCCCGCGACGGGCTGGTTATAGACCAAAATTACTGGGCTATTGCGGTGCCGTCGGCACCTACCGCCACCCAAATTCCCTCACGGCCATGGCCTTGTGTGTCGCCGGGCAGAACATCACCCGTGTAGAGATAAACGGGTTTGCCGTCGACGGCTGCTTGTTGGGATCCGTCGCCGCGATCGATGAGCGTGAGTCGGTCTTGGAGGTCTCCGCTGACTTCGCTGGGTTGATACGGCGGCCACAAAATAGTGCACGAGTCGTCGCAGGTGGACACGCCGGCACGATCAAGGCCGAAGTAGTAAAGCGTGTAACCCTCGTCGGTAGTGAGCACATTGCCAAGTTCAGTGTTGGTAACTCGGATAGTTCCGGTGCCTTCGGTTTGGGCGGTGACGTCTACGCCTGGAACGGCGTCGCTCTCCGCGCCGTTGGCGTCGCTTCCGCCGCAGCTTGCCGCGAACACGGTAATAGTAAGAACGAGAGCGGTGGCAGAAAGAAAACGGCGCATACCGCGAGCGTAGTGGAGCTAGCTAGCGAGTTGCGTTAGGCGATGCCTACGCCAAGCAGGCGCGATGAGCCAGCCGCCGGCTTTAGGCCAATGATCAAAGACCTTGAGGTTCTGGGCCTCTACGATTGGTAATCGTAAGCACTTGCGGATGAGACAAGCCCCGAAGGAATACCCATGAGTCAAAATCTCACCCTGGTCGTCATGGCCGCCGGACTCGGCAGCCGGTTTGGCGGCACCAAGCAGCTGGCCGAGGTCGGCCCCAATGGCGAGGCATTTTTAGATTTTGCTATCGATGATGCGGTGGCTGCGGGCGTCAATCGGGTGGTGCTCATTGTGCGTACCGACATCTTGGCCGATGTAAAGGCCCATCTTGGTCGAACCAATCGCGACGTACAGATCGACTACGTGCTGCAGGATCAACTCGGACCAGAGCGCGACAAGCCATGGGGTACCGCCCATGCGATCTTGGCGGTAGCGCCAGTCGTGAACGGTGCGTTCATGGTCGTGAATGCCGACGACTACTACGGCAAGAGCTCCTTCGTTGCCCTGGCCGAAGCCATGGACGGCATGGCCGATAACGAAGCAGTGCTCGTGGCCTTCGAACTTGGCCGCACGTTGCCTGCCATAGGAACGGTTAGTCGTGGGGTGTGCGTCACCGTCGATGGCGCTTTGGTCGAATTGATCGAAACTTACCTCATCGGCGGAAATGCCGACGGCATCCATGTTGGTGGGCAGCCTTGTGATCTGCTGGCCGCAACACCAGTGTCCATGAACATGTTTGGCCTGCCCGCATCTGTTCTGGCCGAGTTGCCTGAGCGCTGGGCCGACTGGTTCGAAGAAAACGGCGAAGGCGAAAAAACCGAGTTCTTGTTGCCGACCGTCCTCTCCGAAATGATGGACGAAGACAAGCTCACTATCGACGTCGTAACGACAATCGAGGACTGGATCGGCGTAACCAACCCCGACGACCTAGCTGTCGCCCAAGAAATGCTCCGTACCAAACGCTCCAGCCCCTGAGCCCAATGGTGGCGTCCCACGCGAAGCGCCCGGGTTAGGGAGCGAGGTACGCTCTGTTATGAAACTTTTTGGGACTGGTCGCGATAAGACGATGATGGTTTCTGCTGCCGAGGCCCTACCTGGTCGAGATGTAACCGTGCCGGTCCCTGAGGCACATTTCATCAACGGCAACCGGCTTACACCGCCGTTCCCAGACGGGTTTCAGCAGATCATTGTGGGCATGGGTTGCTTCTGGGGGGCCGAGCGCAAGTTCTGGGAAGCACCTGGCGTGTTCTCCACGTCGGTGGGCTACATCGGCGGCCCCACACCCAACCCCACCTACGAAGAAGTCTGTTCCGGGTTGACTGGTCACAACGAGGTTGTCCTCGCTGTCTTCGACCCCGAGGTAACGAGCTACGACGCCATGCTGAGCGTGTTCTGGGAGAACCACAATCCCACCCAAGGCATGCGGCAAGGCAACGACGTCGGGACGCAATACCGCTCGGGCATCTACACCCTCGACGACACACAGCAAGCTAAAGCACTCGTATCTAGCGACCAATTTCAGGCCGAACTGGCCAAGAGCGGTTACGGCGAAATCACCACCGAAATCGAATCTGCTCCCACCTACTACTACGCCGAGGATTACCACCAGCAGTACCTCGCCAAGAACCCCGGCGGCTACTGCGGCCTGGGCGGCACCGGTGTGAGTTGCCCGATTGGGCTGACTACTGAGTGACCGCAGTTATCGAGGCGACCAACGTCGCTAAGGGGTGGGGATCAACCCACGTGCTTACCGATCTCACCTTCTCGGTGGGAACCGGCCTTACGGGCCTGCTCGGAAGCAACGGAGCGGGCAAGACCACGCTCATAAAAATGGTGCTCGGTTTGCATGATCGCGATCAGGGCAACCTTCTTGTGTTGGGTACCGACCCCGAAGAAGCCGGCCCCGAACTACGTATGCGCATTGGCTTTGCCCCCGAGCATCATCACCTGCCCGAAGACGTAAATGCGGCCGACCTGGTGCGCCACATCGCAGAACTTCACGGTATTCCCAAACAGATCGCCACCGAACGAGCCAGCGACATGTTGTGGGAAGTTGGCCTAGGCGAAGAACGATTCCGTCCCATTGGCACCATGTCCACCGGTCAACGTCAGCGAGTCAAACTCGCTCAGGCAATAGCGCATGACCCATCGCTCGTCGTACTCGACGAACCCACCGATGGTCTCGATCCGGTGCAACGCGACGAGATGCTCGGACTCATCCGGCGCATTGGCTCCGAGTTCGGCATCGACATGTTGCTTAGTTCACACCGACTGGTCGAAGTAGAACAGGTTTGCGACAACGTTGTCATCATTGGTGATGGCATCGTAAAGCGGTCCGGTGCATTATCAGACCTCAGCGGCGCCGACCTCGGCTACATCGTTTCGGTTGACGACAAGTCCGACGAACTGGCTGCGCAACTTCGCACCGCGGGCTACGACGTCAACATCACCATTGATGGTGATGTCCTGGTCAACGGGGATCAAGCAGCGCTTGCCGTCCGCAACGTTGTCGCCACACTGGGTGTTGGGATCCGTCGATTCGAAACTCGCCGCGTCACCCTCGAAGATGTGTACCTCGCCGAAGCTAGCGAAACGGGAGCGGCCTGATGTCCCAAGCAATAATTCACGATCAGGGCTACCGCCGATTCGAAGGCGAACGCAGAGGCGTCGCGGCATCGATGTGGTCCCTCGTAGTGCACGCCATCCAGCGGGCCCTCGGCATTAAGCGCCAGTTCCGGTCCAAGGTCATGCCCCTCATCGTGTTCGCGATTGTGTACCTAACGGCGGTCATTTTTGTCGGGCTGGCATTCTTTCTGAAAAGCTTCGATATTGGCGATGCGGGATTTAGCTATGGGGACTTTGCGAGCACCAGCGGGTTTGCTGTCTTGTTATTCATCGCATTTGCGGCCCCTGAGGTGATCTGCACTGACCGTAAAAGTGGCATGCTCTCGCTTTATTTAGCGTCGCCACTCACCCGCACCACTTACCTAGCCGCCAAAGCGCTTGGTGTCTTCCTTATTTTGCTTACGGTCACCCTGGGCCCACAGCTGGTGCTGTTGTTCGGCTACACGATGGCCGGAACTGGTCCCGGTGGAGTAGACAAATTTATCGAGGCCTTTGTCCGAGCCGTCCTGGCTGGTTCCGTAGGAGCGCTCATGCCCACTGCACTTTCGATTGGCATTTCAAGCGTTACCCCTAAGCGTGCTTTCGCGAGTGCTGGTATAGCGGTTGGACTGCTAGCGAGCAACGGCGTAATCCATGGTCTGACCAGCTCCGAAGGTGCTGATATCGACGCCCGCCTCGGTGTCTTAAATCTATTTTATGTTCCGATTGAGTTGGCCGTTCGTATTCTCGGAGAGCGAAACGATGTCGCTCCATGGAACGAACTCGCAACCGGGTGGCTTGTTTTGGCCAATGCGGTTTGGACCCTGATCTTTGGGGCGATGGCATGGTTCGCCTACCAGCGAGTGAGTGTCGACCGATGACCGATCTAATACCACCAACCGGCGAACCAGTCACTGTCCCAATGGTCCAATTTGAGGGCGTCTCCAAGTTCTTCGGCGAACTTGTTGCCGTCTCCGACGTTACGTTCACCATCGGCGAAGGCGTCACCGCGTTACTGGGGCCCAACGGAGCCGGCAAGTCGACGGTGTTGCGCATGCTCACCGGGCAGGCCAAACCATCCAAAGGGTCGGTACGTATCTTCGGGTTCGATCCCCGTCAGGATCGCCGTGTGCCACGCATGATTGGTGTGGCACCGCAACAAGAACAACTATTTGAGACGCAGACCGCCTACGAGTTTGTGCACCTTGCTGCTGTGTTGCAAGGTCTGGACGATCCCGAGGCGGCTACCAACAAGGCCTTGGATCTCGTCGAACTTGACATCGACCGAACCCGTCCGTTGTCGACCTATTCCAAGGGCATGCGCCAACGCGTCAAGCTAGCCCAAGCCATCGTCCATGACCCGTGGATTGTGGTGCTCGACGAACCCCTCACCGGTCTTGATCCCCGCCAGCGACTGTCGATGATTGGCCTGTTACAACGCCTGGGCGATTCTGGACGTTGTGTGGTCGTGTCCAGCCACATTCTCGACGAAGTCGAACGCATGGGATCCCAGGTGCTCGTGATTGCGAAAGGACGCCTGGCGGCCGAGGGAAATTTTCACGAGATCCGCGAACTCATGAACGACCGTCCCCACGAGATCGAAATTCGGTCGGATAAACCGCGCCGCTTGGCGGTGGGCTTCCTCGACAGTGGCCTCGTGCATTCGGTACGACTCCACGACTCGTCGGTCATTGTCGAAACCAACGACGTCGTCAAGTTCGCTCGGACCATCGCTCCACAAGCTATTGCGATCGACGCGTCCGTTGATGCCGTGGTGCCATTGAACGATGATCTTGAATCTGTCTTCCGTTATTTGGTCGGCCAGTAATGGCGACTCCAGTGACGACAGAAAGCTATGGGCCAACCTCCAAAGCCGCAACGATGGCTGTGTTCGGTCTGTTTCTGAGGGAGTTGGCTACACGTGCACGCATTCTGGTCCTGAGTTCACTGGGCTTGTTAATGGTGCTCCTGGGACTGGTCGCTCGATTCTCCGACGACGGTGAAGAAATCGAATTGACCATGCTCATTGCGTTGGGGTTAGGAATTATTGCCCCCATCATTTCGCTGGTCATGGCTTCGGCAACGATCGGCGAACGCCGTGCCGATCAGTCGCTGGTCTACCTCTGGCTACGACCGATTCCGTTTTGGACAATCGCCGTCGGCGCCGGAGCCGCAGCGATAACGGTAGCGATGCCGATTGTGTTGGTCTCGCTGGGGTTGAGTGTGCTTGTTAGCGGCGAGTACCAACTGTTTGTGCCCGCATTGATCGCCGGGTTTCTCGCGGTCGTTGGTTACACCGGCATTTTCCTGCCCCTGGGTGCGCTGCTGAAACGGTCCTTCTTGGTGGGACTTGGCTACATCCTCATTTGGGAAAGTTTGCTGAGTCAGCTTGGTAACTTCTTCGAACAACTGTCGATCTTGAGCTACTCGGCATCTATTGTCGTGAACGCCACCGACGTGGTTACCTCGTCGGGTGGACGATCCACGCCATCGTCGACCGTCATTCCACCGTTGGTGTTACTCGGCGGGATCGCTATCACCGTCCGGTTCTTGAACCGCCGCGAGATTGACTGACCGCAAACCCGTAGCCACCTTTTCGGTTGCTTCGCTGCTGAAATTTTTATAGGTACAGGGCCCTCGTACCCGTTTCGACGTGAATACGAGGGTCTTGTCGCGTACAGTTACAACCATGGCGTATCAACCCACCCAACGCAAGACGAAACGCACGCAGAAAATCATTGTCATATTGGCCTTGCTGGCCATGATGGCCACGGTGATTGTTCCCCTGATTTTTGCAATAGCTGCCTAGATGGCCGACTTCTTCCAGAACGGCCCCATCGCCACGCTGCACAATCTGCGTGGGCGTACGGTCGAATCCCTCGAAGAAGAGATGACAACGTGGCGCGAACGGGCGCCCATGGCGCTGGTTATTCCGGCGCTCTACTCCGAGCTAGGTCGTCCGGCACTTACAACCATTGTCGATGAACTCGAAAAGGTTCCTTACCTCGAAGAGATTATTATTGGCCTCGATCAGGCGGATGAAGCGCAGTTCAATCATGCCCGCGAGTTCTTCGATCGATTGCCGCAACGCACCCGCATTGTCTGGAACGACGGCCCGCGCATGCGCTCTGTTCAAGATGAACTTCGTGCTGCTGGCTTAGCCCCCGACAACCCGGGCAAGGGACAAAACGTCTGGTACTGCATTGGCTACTTTTTGGCCTCGGGCCGGGCCACCAACATGGCCTTGCACGATGCCGACATCATTACCTACAACCGCTCGATGCTGGCCCGCCTGCTTTACCCGGTGGCGCACCCCACCTTCGGATACGCGTTCTCCAAGGGCTACTACTACCGGTCCGGCGGCGGAACCATGAACGGGAGGGTGGCGCGCCTGTTGGTAACCCCGCTGATTCGAGCCCTCAAACAAACGCTGGGCCCCGACGAATATCTCGAATACCTCGACTCGTTCCGCTACCCACTAGCGGGCGAGTTCGCGATGCATATCAACTTGGTACGTCCCATGCGGATTCCTAGCGATTGGGGACTCGAAATTGGTGTGTTGTCCGAAGTGCATCGTCGGTACACCACCGAGCGCATCTGCCAGGTCGATATTGCCGATCTCTACGATCACAAACATCAAGATCTGTCGCCCGACGATGCCTCGTCGGGATTGCACAAGATGTCCATCGATATCGCTAAGGCGATGTTCCGCAAACTTGCTATCAACGGAGCGGTGTTTAGCCCCGAGGTCTTTCGCACCATCAAAGCCTCGTACTACCGTAAGGGTCTCGACCTGGTAGATCATTACCAAGCCGATGCCACCATCAACGGGTTGCGTCACGACCGCGACGGCGAAGAACGCGCCGTCGAACTATTCGCAGGGGCCATCATCGAAGCTGGTGATCAGTTCCTCAACGGTCCTATGGAAACACCATTTCTCCCTAGTTGGTCGCGTGTGATGAGTGCACTGCCGGAGTTGCCCAAAATGGTCTACGACGCCGTAGAAGCCGACAACTCCTAACCACTTCGCAGATATTTGGAAGTGGTGCCGTTAACGGGAACGTGGGTTAGCGGTTGGTGAGCCAGATGGATTGGTAGGGAGCCACCAGGATAGTTTGGGCCGACTCCGTCGGCTTTGCCATTGTCGCCAATTCTTGTTGGGTGATTAGGTCGGTCCACCCGTGGGTCTTGATGAAGTTGAGTGGGGCGAGATCAAGTGAAACGGACTGGTCGGTGACGTTGTGGATTGCGAAGATGGTCTGTGACCGGTCTTGGCTTTGGCGCCAGAATCCGAATAACCCATCGTTGAGATTCAAGGTGACCTGGGTGGCATTGGGGTGGAACGCAGGCTGGTGACGCCGAATAGTGAGCAGGTGGGTGAGCGCCTCAAATACCTGTGCGGTATCAGAAGTGGGGGTTCGGAGTGCCTGTTCGACATCGTCGACCAGAAGTTCAGAACGATTGATTGTGCGAGCAATACCGGTGGAGTCAACTGCCGCTGTGTCATTCGGCGTCGCCAGCAAACAATGCATATAGATGGCCGGGATTCCTTCGAGGCCCAACATGATGGTGTGAGCTGCCACAAACCGGCTCACATGCTGATCTGGCTGATCCCCATCGGTGCCGAGTAGATCAAAAAGCGAGACGTTGAGTTCGTATGGTCGAGGGCCCTGCGGAGAGTCATATTCACTGTGCAAGCCGCCCCGACTGTGCGCGGCAGAGACCAACTCGCCGATCTCCTCATCGGTGAGCAACTGTTCGACTGGACGCACACCTAACCCGTCGTGGGTCGACAAGAAATTGAGATAGGCACACCCATCTGGTGCAGGTGGCATGTTCATCGTCCACTGACGTAAGGCTGTGGATGTCCCCTTAAGAAGCGCCTGAATAATCAACGGCGGCAGGCTGAAGTTGTAAATCAGATGTGCTTCGTCGCCCGAACCGAAATAGCTGAGGTTCTCCTGATTAGGAACATTGGTTTCCGTTACCAATGCGGTTTGCGGAGACCGGCCTTCAAGAAGCGCGTGGACCAACTTCACGAAGGCGTGCGTCTGCGGAAGGTGCACGCAACTGGTGCCAAGTTCTTTCCACAAATAGGCGATGGCATCGAGGCGCACGAAACGGGCGTTGGCTTCCAGGTAGTGCCCGATAATGCGCAGGAATGCCAGCAACACGTCGGGGTTGGCGAAGTCGACGTCCACCTGGTCATGACTAAATGTGCACCACACATGCTTCGTGCCCGTTGGCGTCTCGACCGCGTTGAGCAATGGATGTTTACGGGGCCGGACCACACTTCGGAAGTCCGCAGCAGGATCAGCCTCGACAAAGTAATCGCGCCCGGGAAGTTCGTTGCTCAGAAACTGCTGAAACCATTCCGATTCCACCGATGTGTGGTTTGCCACGAGGTCGATCATCAGATCGTGGGTCTCGGTTAGCAGCGCGATGTCGTCCCATGTCCCGAGTTCAGGGGCGACCCGTTCGTAGTCAATTATCGAAAAGCCAAAGTCAGAACTGGACGGAAAGAAAGGCAACACGTGGATCGTCGAAAAGGACTCCTGCAGATGGGTGGCCGCGAACTTTGCGAGAGTCGCAATCGGCGCAGATCCGGGTCGCCCCAACGTGTTGCCGTACGTGATGCAAACCGCGTCGGTCTCGTCCCAAAGATCAACAGCGACGGGTACCGAAGCAGTGTGACCGCCGATCGCATCCCAACACGAGGTAGCCAGTTGGTCGACATCGGCGTCGGGGTACATCGTGGACAGGTGAGTGGTGACTCGACCAGCGAGATCTGGGGTGACGTTCATACTTAGAGGTCTGAAATCCGACGCACAGCGTTGGCTGTGGCCACTGCCCCAATGGCTTCGTGCATCAGATGATCGCCTTTGGGTACCACGGTGAGATCAGCATCGGGAAGTTTGGTGGCCAGGTAGCTCATTCCACCCTGCAGTTGAGGGTTGTCTTCATCGCCCACCAGAAGTTCGAACCGACTCGACATCTTGGGGAGACGTTCCATGACAATCGAATCGTGTTGAAGATTCATTTCGGTGACCTGTGTGGCAACGCCGAAACGGTGCGCGTTGCGCCGCGACATGGCGTTCCAGCCATCGCGTTTCTCGGCATTACGGAAGCCAGGGCCCGTTGCCAAGATGACGTATCCGGCCACCGAAGCAGACCGTGTGGCCGCCCAAGCCAACGTGAGATAACCGCCTAACGAATGACCCACCATAATTGGTGGCTGATCAAGGTCAGCCACGATTCCGTCGAGATCTTCGAGTACTCGGTCGCGGTCGTAGGCCGCCGCATCATCGAAACTTTGGCTTTGCCCGTGGCCAGGAAGATCCCACGTGATCACGGTGAACTGATCCTTGAGTTCGTTGGTCAGCGCATCGAAGGTCTGCCGCGACGCACCAATTCCGTGCGTACACACCACCGGTGGACCCGATCCAATGGATTCGACATGAACACGCATCGTGGCAGGATACGCGTCGACCATTCCGAACTCCCCTTTACCTCCGACGAAGTGGGGAACTCATCGAAAGCTAATTGGCCAATTAGACCAGGGCCAAAGCCGCAGTGATTTCCTCGAGAGCGCTCTTTCCGTCGGCAAACAACATCATGGTCTTGTCTTCGTAGAACAACGGATTGTCGATACCGGCGAAGCCAGGGGAGAGGCTGCGCTTGATGACCACGACGGTGCGAGCCAGGTCGCATTCGAGAATGGGCATGCCATAAATTGGGCTAGCAGCATCATCGCGCGCCGAGGGGTTGACCACATCGTTGGCACCGATAATGAGCACTACATCGGTCAGCGGGAACTTTGGATTGGACTGATCGAGATCGAGCAGAACGTCATAGTCAACATCTGCTTCGGCCAACAACACATTCATATGACCAGGCATTCGTCCGGCCACGGGGTGGATGGCGTACTCCGTAACGACACCCTTTTCGGCCAGCGCTGAGGCAAGGTCGCGCACCGCGTGTTGGGCTTGAGCCACGGCCAAGCCATAGCCCGGCACCACCATTACCTTTTCGGCGTACGCCAAGGCGATGGCAACGTCGTCAGGGGTGGCACGGTTGACCGGTTTGTCACTCATTTCGCCGCTAGTGCCGCCATCGCCCCCGAACCCGGAGAACAACACGTTGGCCAACGTCCGGTTCATGGCCTCGCCCATCTGCAACGTGAGAATGAGACCAGCTGCGCCAACCAGAGCACCACCAATAATGAGCGCCAGGTTGCCGATGATGAATCCTGCCGTAGCCGCAGCAACACCAGATAAGGAGTTGAGTAAAGACATAACTACCGGCATGTCGGCGCCGCCAATAGGAAGTACCCCGGTAACGCCGATGATTAAGAACAAGCCAGCAAGGAACCAGTACGGCGCCCCAGCATCGCTAGCTACCGCCCACGTGCCTAGAGCAACGCCACCGGCCATGAGCGCGGCGTTGAACCACGGGCCACCCGGCATGGCAACAGGGGTGCCACTAATAAAGCCCTTGAGTTTGCCGTAAGCCACAAAGCTTCCGGTGAAGGTAATCGCGCCAATAGCGATGGAGAGGGCCACGACAATGGACGTTTCGGTTTCGAACGAGCCGCCCGACTCGTGCACCGCTGCAGCAGCAACGAGAGCAGAAGATGCGCCACCGAAACCATTAAAGGCGGCAACCAATTCGGGCATTCCGGTCATTTCGACCTTGGTTGCGAACATGACGCCGATAGCTGAACCCACCACAATGCCGACGATGATCACCCACCAAGTGATTTTGGTATCGAGGTCGATCAGGTCGCCGACCACCACAACGGCGGCCAACAACATGCCAACGGAGGCCAATTGGTTGCCTCGACGCGCTGTGCGCGGCGAGCCGAGGCCCTTAAGGCCGACAATAAACAGCACACCAGCAGCCAGATAGAGAAGGCGAATCATGACTTGCCTCCTGGCTTCTTCTTGAACATATGCAACATGCGATCAGTCACAAGAAAACCGCCCACCACATTAATAGTGGCAAACGTGATGGCCAAGAAGCCAAGAGTCGCCGCAACGGCTCCGTTACCCGTCCCACCCGCGATAATGGCCCCCACGATGGTGATGCCGGAGATGGCGTTGGCCCCGGACATCAAAGGTGTGTGCAAGGTGGGCGGGACTTTGGCGATGACCTCGAAACCAATGAATGAGGCGAGGACGAACACCACAATGCCTTCAATAAATTCGGGACTCATACGGATTCCTCCGAAGTGCTGATGGGTTCTTCGGTCGGCGGTGGTGCGGCGGTGGCGAGTGGCTCGAGCCCCATTGCTGACCGGGTGCGCTCGTTGACTATTGCACCGTTGTGGCTGATGACACACGGCCCAACAACCTCATCGTCGAGTCGGATGCTTGCTTCGTTGGGAGCGTCGTCGTCGGTCGGTCGCATTCGGTTGACAAGCTCTTGCACGTTGCGGGCGTACATCGCACTGGCGTCGGTCGCCACACGGCTAGCAAGATCCGACGGCCCGTAAATACGAACGCCGTTGACTTCGACGACCTCGTCGAGAACCGAACCTTCGACGTTGCCACCGCTTTTCGCCGCCATGTCGATGACTACCGAACCGGGGGCCATGCGCTCGATAACGTCGGCATTAATCAGCCGAGGAGCGGCCCGGCCTGGAATCTGGGCGGTAGTAATGACCATGTTGGATTGGGCAACGTAGTCAGCGAGGATCGCCTGTTGTTGGGCGGCGGTCTCGTCGTCGACTTCTTTGGCGTAACCGCCGTCGTCGCCAGCCTGGGTCGGTGCCTCTACAAATCGAGCCCCCAAACTTTCGACCTGTCCGCGGGTTTCGGGCCGGACATCATAAGCGTGCACTTGCGCACCAAGTCGTTTGGCGGTAGCAATGGCCTGCAACCCCGCCACACCGACGCCTAAGATCAGGACCCTTGATGGCTTGATTGTGCCCGCGGCGGTAACGAGCATCGGAATGAGTTTGGGAGACTCTGTGGCGGCCATGAGGACTGCGGCGTAGCCCGCGGCGGTGGCCTGAGATGACAACACATCCATCGCCTGAGCCAAGGTGGTCCGAGGGACGGCTTCCATGGCCACGGAGCTGATTTTGCGGGCATTGCATGACGCGATGAGATCAGTACCAACGAAGGGATTGAGCAGCGACGTGAGGATGGCACCCTCAGGGATTAAGGCAATCTCGTCGTGCGTTGGGGGGCCTACCCGAATCACCAGTTGGGCATTGTGAGCTTCGGTAGTGCTCGCCACGATGCGGGCTCCGGCAGCGATGTATGCCTCGTTGGTGTAGCCAGCGGCGGTACCTGCATCGGACTCGACGTGGACATCCCAGCCCCAATCAACGAGTACCTTGACTGATGCCGGGACGGCACCAACGCGGCGTTCTTTGTTTGCCCGCTCGCGTGGCACACCAATTTGCATAAGCTGACCGTACCGTCTCACCCGACAGACCACTGTTGGGTATACGGATGTGTTATGTGCGGGGGGCGAGGAAGATTCCTGATCGCGGTTTAGGAGAAAAGAAGCTGCTTTTCGGGGGCAGAATTTCGCCGCGGTCAGCTGTCGCCGCGATTGCCTCTACTGGAGTGGGTGCCAACAACAATCCGATCGCTCCAAGGCGGTCGCATTTGTCGGCCAGGGCAAGGGGGCCAGCTGACCCTGTCAGGTGGTTGAGGCGGGGGTCGCTGCTCGGTGAGGTGATGCCGAAAACTGGGGCAATGACGTCGTCTTGGAGCCACTGTACATCAAGCACATCGACCCGACGGTTGGGGCTGAACCGGTACCAACCTCCGGCCACGTACAACCCAAATTCGCCTGGAGATTGGGGCTCGACATGGTCCATATCGGTCGGCACGGGTTCCAACCCGTGGGCCGTCATTGCGGCCAGGACATCCTTGATAGATAGATCGGTAACGACGGTGCGGTGGAAGGCGAATGTCTGCATTTGCGAAGCGGGAAAAATGGCCACCAGCGTTTGATGATGCAGACCAGGCTGGCCCGGGTTATTGCGCTCGAGGTTGTCTCGATGCCGAAGAGCAGCGGCCAGGCGATGGTGTCCGTCGGTTACATGCAGTTTTGTGTCCGCAAGATCGGCGGCGGCCGCGTGGGCCAATACATCGGGCACCCGCCAGACCATCTGATGAAGCCGGCCGGCACCCATAAAATCTAGGATCGGTTCGGCATGGCCGGTCTTGTCGATGACTTCGATGAGCGTGTGCTCAGAATTTGTAGCCATTGCTACCGGGCTGGAGTTCACGCCGACCACACGCAACGCCAAAGCCAACTGATCTTCTCGGTCGGTACGGGTCCGTTCGTGGGGCAAAATCTGACCATTGTCCATGCCCACAAGATCAATGTCAGCGACGAGGGCGGTTTGGACATGTTCGCCGGTGTCTAGCCGATAAAGGAACATCGCCGAACCGTGATGGGTGAACGCCCCTGCCTGTCGGAGTCGATCCAGCGCCTTCCGGTTCTCATGGGCGATCTCCTCCGGCGTCAGTTCGCGAACCATGTCGAGGTCCGATGAGCGGGTGATGTGCAGGTAGCTATCGGGGTGAGCCTCGGTATAAGCGTGTCGCTCCGCGGCTGTGAGCGCATCGTTAGCAGGAGAAACGACACGCTCGGCCCATGATGCGTTAACAACGGATCCGTCAAATGGTCTAATCACAACGCCTATGCCACACGCCAATCGTCGTCATGTCAAGGCAACAGGATACGATATTTGTAGCTACCCAGCAGGAAGTTCCTATGGCTATTGTCGTTGCGCCAGAAAAACCGTTAACACTTAAAGATGTGATCGACGTTATTCCGTCGACCTGTCGTGAACGGTCGACCGGTAAAGCGTTGCTGCTTTCGGCTCGGGCAGTGGTCCTTTATGCCGCCGGAATTGTTGGCTTGGTGCTTACCGATACGTGGTATTTCGTCGTTCCGCTCTGGGCCTTTACTGGTCTTGGAGTTTCGGGCATGTTTGTCATCGGCCACGATGCAGCTCACCAGGCGCTAACCGACTCGCGCCGACTCAACTCGACCATTGGTCACGTGATGATGTTTCCTTCCCATCACATCTACGAAGCCTGGGTCCTTGGCCACAACCACATTCACCATCGCCACACTGCCCGTCAAGGCATGGATTTTGTGTGGCACCCGGTAACACCTGAAGAGTACGAAGCGATGGGTTCCCTGAAACGGTTGCGCCATCGCATCGAATGGTCTTGGCTTGGCGCTGGTGTCTATTACACCCGCGAGGTGTGGTGGAACAAGATGGTGCGCCTGGGTCAACCACCCCGCAAATGGGCCGACAAGATAAAGAAAGATCAACGCATCCTCAGCGCGGCCACTCTTGTTGTCATGGCGGGGATTGTTGTTCTGGGGTCGCTCGGCGGATCAGTACTTGGTGGCCTGTGGCTGCTGGTGAAGGTATTTATCGTGCCGCTGTTTCTCTTCCAGTGGGTCATTGGCGTATTGGTCTACCTCCACCACATTGGTGAAGATCTGCCGTGGCAGACCCGTCGCGAGTGGACAAAGGTTGCTGGTCAACTCGACAGCACAACGGTGTTACGAGTTTCCTGGTTGCTTGATGTGTTCTTCAACAAGATCATGGTCCACGTCCCGCACCATGTCGATCCTCGCATCCCGTGCTATCACCTCGAAGAGGCAACCGATGCCATTGCGGCTGCGTTTCCTGGTCGAGTCATTGACAAGCGCATGAGCTTTCGCGATTACTGTCACACCACGCGTTCGTGCAAACTGTTCGACTTCGGAAGTCGGCAGTGGATGACTTACGAGACGGCCGCTACATTCTTGGCCAATCAACCCGAACCGGAAGAAGTAACGGTGTGAGCGAAGAGCGTGAAAATCTCGACTGGGCAACCTATGGCGTGGCGGTGCGTCAACTGGCACAACAAGTCGCCGACGACGGGTTTCAGCCCGATCTGATTTTGGCGATTGCTCGTGGTGGTCTCTTTGTTGCAGGCTCGCTGGGTTATGCGCTTGCCGTCAAAAACCTTTACGTCATGAACGTCGAGTACTACACCGGCATCGACGAACGACTTGATGTTCCTGTGATGTTGCCACCGCATATCGACCTCATCGATCACACGCAATCCAATATCTTGATCGCCGACGATGTGGCCGATACCGGTCACACGCTCGATCTCGTTCGTAATCACTGCATTGCCGCCAACGTAGGCGAAGTACGCAGTGCGGTTGTTTACCAGAAGTCACATTCCATGGTCGATTGCGAGTACGTGTGGAAGCACACCGACCTGTGGATCAACTTCCCGTGGTCGAACGAACCACCGGTAGTCGCTCCTGGCGAAGGCCAAACCTCCGTCATCGACTCATAGTCGGACCGGGCGAAGGCCACCCCGCCACGCCCCAGACCCCAGACCCCACGCCCCACCCCCCACCCCACGTTTTTTATCGTTCTCGGAGTGGTGGAGGTGCGCAGCGCACCTCCACCACTCCGAGAACAAGGTTTTGGGCAGGTTTCAATTTCCGGAACGACAACAGTGACTTCGGCTTGTTGCGTCGTGGGCTCTATTGTGGGAGTCGCACCCCTAGCGGGGAGTGACAGCTGAGGGGGCTCACATGTATGACCTAGTAATTCGTGGTGGCAAAATAGTTGATGGCACGGGCAATGCCGCATTCTTTGCCGACGTCGCGATCGAGGCGAAGATCATTGTTGCTGTGGGCGATGACGTTGGCCCCGGTAAGCGAGAGATAGATGCCAAAGGCCTACTGGTGACCCCCGGATGGGTCGACTCACACACCCACTTTGATGCTCAGGCCACCTGGGACCCCGAGCTAACCCCCTCCGGGTGGCACGGCGTCACGACGGTGGTAATGGGGAACTGTGGCGTTGGGTTCGCGCCGGTAACCGACGACAAACGCGACTGGCTCATCAACGTCATGGAAGGTGTCGAGGACATCCCCGGCGCTGCACTCACCGAGGGCATCCAGTGGGAATGGGAGACGTTCCCTCAGTATCTCGACGCGCTCGACAAGCGACAGTGGGTAGCTGATATTGGTACGCAAATGCCCCACGTTGCCTTGCGCGGCTATGTGATGAAGGATCGTGCCGCCGAGGAACAAGGCGCCACGGTTGAAGATCTCACCGCCATGGCTGCTCTCACTACTGAAGCGCTCAAAGCTGGGGCGCTCGGCTTCTCCACCAGCCGTACCCCGCTACACAAAGACAATGCTGGCGTCCTTGTTCCGGGCACCTTTGCACCCGTTGATGAGTTGATGGCGATCGCCGAGGCGATTGCCGATGCCGGCCATGGCGTATTCCAGTGTGCGTTGCATCACCCCGAGGTACTTGAATCAGGGGAGTGGCTCAAGCAAGTAGCCAAGACCACCGGCGAGCCCGTCATCTTCAATCTCAACCAGCCCGACGAATACCCTGATCTGTGGAAAGACGAACTCGATTTCCTCAACGAAGCACAGTCCGAAGGCCTCAATGTGCTGGCACAAGTTTCTGGCCGACCCGTGGGCATTTTGGAATGCTGGGACGGCACAGCCAACCCCTTTGTGCCGCGTCCGGCTGCGTGGGAGATTGCGGCATTGCCCCGCGACGAACGTATGGCTGCCCTCCGCGATCCCGAAGTTCGCCAACGCTTGTGCGACGACGATCCCATTGAACTGACCCGTTTCGAAGCCTTCATTACTGGCGCGTGGGACAAGATGTACCCGTTCCTGGGTGAAAACGATTATGAACCTCACCCATCGGGGTCCATTGCTGCGATGGCCGAACGCACCGGCCAACGTCCCATCGAAATTGCTTATGACCACCTCATGACCAACGATGGCAACGGGATGATCTACTTCCCGTTGTTCAACTACAGCTACGAAAACCTCAGCCATCTATGGGAACTGCATCAGCATCCCCATACCCGCATGGGGTTGGCCGACGCCGGCGCCCACTGTGGGGCGATCTGCGATGGCGGCATGCCGACATTTATGATTTCGTTCTGGACACGCGATCGCACCCGCGGTGAACTGCTGGGTCTAGAGCACATGGTGAAACGTCAAACACGCGACACCGCCGAACTCTACGGTCTGCGCGACCGCGGTCTTATCGCCGAGGGCATGCGAGCCGATCTAAATGTTATTGACTACAAAAATCTCACGGTGGATACGCCCCGAATGGCGTGGGATCTCCCCACCGGTGCTCGTCGCTTAGTGCAGAAAGCCGAGGGTTACAAGTACACGATTTGTGCCGGCACGGTCACCGTGGTTGACGACGAGTTTACGGGCGACTACCCGGGCCGACTGATTCGGGGACCGCAGCCCGACCCCCGCTAAGGCGGGTGGTTCGTATGCTCTGCGATAGCAGTAGCAGCGACTCAATGGCGTAGCCTTTAGTAATGTCAGAACCGCTAGTGGCAAGAGAATCTCGTCCAATCCTCTACCTCATATTCGGGTTAACACTCACCGGGGTATTGTCCCATAGTTTGCTAGCACCCGCGATTCCCGACATTCTCGACGACTTCGGCAAAGACGACTCCTCAGCCGGACTTTTAGTTGCAGTGGGGTCGATGCCAGGCATTGTATTAGCGCCACTTATTGGCATTTTGGCTGACCGGTGGGGACGTCGTCGAGTGCTGGTGCCGTGCCTATTGGTGTTCGGCGTTTTTGGGATAGTGGCCGCTACCGCGCAAAGCTACGAGGTGTTGATTCTGGCCAGATTCGCCATGGGGTTTGGGTCCGCGGCCATGGTCAATATTGCCATAGTGCTAATTAGTGATCATTTCCCGGCCAAGGATCGAATCAAACTCATTGGCCGTAATTCGTCGGTATTGACGCTCGGCCTGGCCGTCGTGCCGCTGACGTCGGGCTTGATCACCGAACTATTCAGCTGGCGGTGGGCAATGGGCGGCTACTCCATTGCGTTGGTTACTGCGTTTGCTGCGTTCTTTGTGCTTGATGCGGACCGGCCTGAGGCCAGCAGCACTGTCCGCGAGCAATTGGGTGGCGCCAAAGTGGCGCTTAAAGACCCCCGCATCATGACCACGTTGGTCGTGGGTGTGTTGATGTTCGCTCTGGTGTTTGGGGTATTTTTGACGATCTTGCCCAACCACTTAGAAAGTGAGTTCGGGCTGTCCGCCGGCTGGCGTGGTGCGATTATCGCATTACCAGCCCTCCCGTCGACGTTCATGGCGTTCAACCTGGGCCGTATCCAAGATCGCTTCGGGTTGGCCCACACATTGGTTGGCTGTGCTGTGGGTTGGGCCATTGCGCTTGCGGTGATTGCTGCTGCCCCCCTTCTTGGTCTGCTTGCTGCGGGCACGCTGTTGTATGGCCTGGGCGAAGGGGCATTAATTCCGAGTCTGCAGGGTGTAGCAATCGACGCGGCGCCACCCGAACATCGGGCGGCCGTTGTTGCTGTTTGGATGAGTAGTGCCCGTATGGGTCAGACCTTGGGTCCGATCGCCGCGGGTGCAATGATGGTCGGGGCCTCCACCACAATCGCCCTGTGGGCCGGGTTTGCCCTGGCCGTGATCATGGCGATTGTTCTGGCCATGAGTCCGTTGGGCCGTAGCGACAGGGTCAGAGCGACGCGCTAGTTGATTAGCGGAGTGGCAATAGAGCCCAGCATCTCGACCCGACCCTCGATGTAGCCATTTACGGGTAGTGAAGTGGTCAGGCCGTCGACACCGGTTGCTAATGCCGCCGCTAACTTTTCGCCCACGGTGTCGGGGTCACCTAACACCAACTGCGCTTCGAAGAATGCTTGCTCGTCGGCGGATGCGTTGACGGCATCGATTCCTAGAGTTCGTTGAAGCGAGGCGAAGTATTCGTCGCGGGCTTGCTCGTAGGTTGCAGCAATGACGACATTTTGCATCAAGCTCACCGTGATTTCGGAGCGGTCGCGACCAATGTTGTCGCAGTGTTGTTGGAGCACGTCGAGCTTGTGTTCGACCTCGTGGACTTCACACGTGAAGTTGGCCAAGTCGCCATATTGGGCGACCATGCGTAGCGTTTTCTTTTCGCCCGTGCCGCCAATCATTATCGGAACAGGATTGATGGGTTGGGGTTCGTTGATTGCCTGGACGGTTCGGTAGTACTTGCCGTCGACTGTCGGACGTTCGCCGCGCAACATGGGCAAGATAATCTGCAGCGCTTCCTCGAGTTTTTCGAAACGTTCGGTAAAGGTGTTGAAGTCGTAACCAAACCCGTCGTGTTCGTGTTCGAACCAACCCGCACCGATCCCCAGTTGAGCCCGGCCACCGCTCACAATGTCGAGCGTGCTGACAACCTTGGCGAGAAACGCCGGATTGCGATAGGTGTTGCTCGTTACCAGAGCGCCAAGGCGCATGTTCTTCGTGACCGCAGCTACCGCAGCAAGCACGGTGTAGCACTCCAACATTTCATTGTCGGGCGGACCCAGCATGGGTAGTTGGTTGAGGTGATCCATTACCAAAAAGGTGTCGAAACCCGAATTATCGGCCGCTATTGCCTGCCGCTGCACAATCTGAAATAGGTCGCGAGTGGTGGAATCTGGGTACGAGAAATTGTTGATCTGGTAGCCAAGTCTCGTCATAACAACACCCTAGGCGCCGTGGAGCAAAGCCAGCGGGGGTAGGCATCGGTATCGCCTGGATCAACTTGACAGAATTTTGGCGCCCTCGAAATCGATGTTCAATATTTTGGTTTGACCATCTTCGGGCAATGCTGCTGCGATTCGGTCAGCGCCCTCGGCTGCCACGAAACCGGCGATGGTTGGTCCCGAACCGCTTAACCAGGCGCCGTAGGCTCCCGCGCTCAGCATTGCTTGTAACGCTGCTGCGGACTCAGGGAGTTCTGCCAATCGCTCCGATTGGTGGATGGCGTCATTGTGGGCCTGCCCGAGCAACGAGACATCGCCGGTTATCAAGGCGGTAATAAGTAAAGCCGTATTGCCAATGTTGGTAACGGCGTCGGCTCGGGGAACCATGTCGGGGAGTACGTTGCGGGATTTGTTCGTGCCGAACTCGGTGGAAGGAATCCACGCCAGCACCGCGGCATCAACCTTGACCGGAAGTTGCACGACGGTCTCGTTGGCCACGACCGTCACACCCCCGAGCGCAGATGCGACGGCATTGTCGGCGTGGCCTTCCAATTCGACTGCGAGAGCGAGACCATTCATCAGTGCCTCCTCTTCGGTGGCACCTTGATGCAAATAGCCAGCCATCGCCCCCGCAAGGCGAGCCGACCCAGAGAATCCCAATCCACGGCCCATGGGAATCTCGGTGCGCACCGAAAATGGTCCGCTTCCGCCAGCATCTCGGAAGGCAACTGTGGCTGGGTGCCGGTCTGGGGCCTCCTCGGCGCTACCGTCAGTGGAAACCCAGGTGTAGATGTTGAGAGCCATGCCCATGACATCAAAACCCGGTCCGAGGTTCGCCGACGACCCAGGCACCTTCACTTCAATCAATCTGGCTGTATTCACGCTAATCCTTTCCGACAGACCCCGACGCTATCTGGAGCGACCATGAGCACGACCCCCGCATCTTCCCCGGCTGACGCCGCTCGCAACTTTGGCTTGCATTCCGACATGGCCGACCAGGCGGTATTTGATCGGGCCGTCCAACGGTTCCGCGACAAAAAAATTGCTCTACCCACCTTCAGTCAACTGGCTGACCCGTCCACCATGCCGGCCTCGGTGTGGGAGGGCTTAAGCGGCGTTGACCGTAATGCGGCCGACCCACGCAACCTGTTCCGGGTGCAATGGTTTAACCGTCTTGATGGCACCGGTCCCACCGATGTGCCCGACCATGTGGTGCTACCACCCGAACTCACCGGTGTGGAGGCGCCCATTGTGTTGGCGTTCGGTAATAGGTTCCCGATGATTGGCGCGCACAAGGTGCTTGCTGCCTACTCGTGTCTGATTCCGTTACTTATGACCGGTCGCTTCGACCCCACCACCCATCGTGCCATTTGGCCGTCCACGGGCAACTACGCCCGTGGTGGTGTCGCTATTTCCAAGATCATGGGTTGCCGCGGTGTCGCAGTCTTGCCCGAAGGCATGAGCAAGGAACGCTTCGACTGGCTCGACGCATGGATCGAGGATCCCGACGATGTCATACGCACTGTCGGTACCGAGAGCAACGTCAAAGAGATCTACGACGCTTGCGCCGAACTTGCCAAGAACCCGACCAATGTCATTCTCAATCAGTTCCGCGAATTCTCTAACCACCTGGGTCACTATCACGTGACTGGCGCGGCACTGGGTCGTGTGGCCGAGCATGTCCTCGAACAGCGTGGTGGCGGCCGTCTGGCCGCTTTCGTATCGGCCAGTGGTTCGGCCGGAACACTTGGTGCGGGTGACTACCTCAAGGACAATTTCGATGCGCGCATTGTGGCGGTCGAAGCTCTTGAGTGCCCCACGATGTTGTACAACGGGTACGGCGAACACAACATTCAAGGAATCGGCGACAAACATCTTCCGCTCATCCACAACGTCACCAACACCGACTTAGTTGTGGGCGTTAGTGACCAAGGAAGCGACACGCTCGACGTGGTATTCAATTCTGATGCAGGCCGGGCAAATCTGATCGACCGTGGTGTTGAGCGCGAGGTCGTGGCTGCTCTTGGCCATATGGGTCTGTCCGCGATAGCCAACGCCTTGGCCGCAATTAAGACGGCTAAGCATTGGAACCTCGGCGCCGACGACATCATTGTGACCGTGGCTACCGATGGGTCCGAGCTGTACCCCTCCGAGCGCATCAAGACCACCGAACGCCTCTATGCCGACGGATTTGACACGCGCAAAGCGAGTGCGGCAGTCGACCAATACCTGGCTGGTGCCGACACCGAACACGTTCTCGATATGGACGAAGTCAATCGCAACCGTGTTTTCAATCTCGGCTATTTCACCTGGGTAGAACAGCAGGGCGTCGATGTTGCTGATTTCGAAGCCCGTCGCACCCAGGACTTCTGGGATGGCATGCGCGGTTTCATGCCAGCTCTGGACGAGCACGTCATCGAGTTCAACGAACGTACGGGTATGACCGTTGCCTGACGATCTCACGTCGGAGAATCCGTTCGTTCGTTATCGCGAGCGCCTTGACTCTTACCTCGTGGCATTGTCGAACGGATGGAGTGATGCCCAGTTTGTCGCGCTAGTCGAACAAATGGATACAGCGGTAGCTGCCGTTGAAGGGCACGGGTTTGCCCGGACACCATTGGTTGCCGGCTCCGCGCTGGCCAAGGCAGCCGGGCTCGATTGCAAACTGGTCATCAAGAACGACACCGGCAATGTCGGTGGGTCGCACAAGTCACGCCATTTATTTGGACTAGCCCTGCATCACGCGGTGGCAGATTCTCCGGGATCCTCTCCCTCGACTTCGCAACCGTTGGCGATCGCATCATGCGGGAACGCCGCCTTATCCGCCTCGGTCATTGCTGCAGCACTGGGCCAAGAACTCCATGTATTTGTCCCCACCTGGGCCGATCAATCAATTGTCGACCGGTTGCAAGCCAACGGTGCGACCGTCAACGCCTGCGAACGACGCGACACCGAACTTGGCGACCCCGCCTTCTTGCGCTACCGCGAGGCTGTCGAAGCGGGTGCACGACCCTTCACCGTGCAAGGATCCGAAGTACCAGCCGTAATCGAGGGTGCCCGCACCTTGGGCTGGGAGATCGGTGAAGAGCTTGCTACTGCGCAAGGGGCCACGGCCCACATCGACGTCATTTACCTGCAGGTTGGGGGCGGTGCTTTTGCAACAGCGGTCTCCATGGGACTGCTCGACGCCGTCGACGGTGGTTGGCTTAACGCACCGCCTCGCATTATTGCGGTACAACCCGAGGTTGCTCACCCGCTTGTCCGGGCGTGGAACCTCCTCGTCGGCGCCAACGGCGAGGTCGATGCGACGGCCATCATGCAGGCCGCTCGGGCCAACCCCGATGCGTACATGACGGCCTGGGAGAACCCGCCACCTAGCTTTGCGTCCGGAATTCTCGACGACATCACCTACGACTGGCTAGGGGTACTTGAAGCCATGGTCCGCACAGGTGGCAGAGCAATTTGCGCCACAGAGGACCAGTTCCATCGGGCCCACGAACTAGCGCTGCAAGCCACCGACATTGCCGCGTCGCCCACCGGAACGTCAGGATTCGCGGGCCTGTTGGCGCAGCCACCAGCAGCAGGCGAACGAGCCGTCTTAGTGTTCACTGGCTAGAACGCTTAATGACCCGACTACGTGTGCGGCGGGCCGTTCGGCCTGTAATTCAATTCTGAACAGCGAAGAACCCCAGACAGCGAAGGCGGCCTGGGGTTCTTCTCGTTTTCATTCTGTTTCGCAGCCTCTATTTGGCGTCGGCGCGGTGCCCGCCCTTCCAGTCTTCCTGGTGGGTGGGGTCGACCTGGCCAAAGGCAGCCAGTTGCGGCGCCTCCCGCAAACTGCGCTTGAGTTCGGCGAAACCTGGAAAAGTCGCCAAGGTGATCACGCTGTCCCACAGTGGCACGGCCTCTTCGTCAGTCGGCACGCGGCTAATCACCGGCCCAAAGAACGATGGCCCAGTGGGCGGGTTGAAACTAATAATTGGCGTACCGACATCGCGTCCGGTGCGGGAAAGCGCATGCTCAGTGTCGGCTTCAATATCGGCATCCCATGAGGTGTCGTTAGCGGCATCGGCATAGGTCCCATCCATGCCCAATGAGGTCAGTACAGCTTCGATCTGTTCGTCGGTGCCCATCCGCGAGCGGGGTGGGCCGCCTTGCTCTTCGGGGGCAACGTCGAAGATGCTTTCGCCTAAACCGGTGTACAAAGCCCCAAGTTGGTCGCGCCCACCATCGGCGCGTATAGCGGCGGCAACACGCAACATACGTAGGCCAGCGGTGTGCCCATATTCGTACCCCTCGGGGAAGTCCTTGGCGTAGTCCTTGTCCTTGTTCAAAATACGAAGTGAGATAAAGCGCCAGTCGACTGAGTAGTCCTTCTGGGCGACCACCTTGTTGATCCAACGGGACGTAATCCACGCAAACGGACAGACCGGGTCCCAATGAAATTCGATGTCATAATCCATTTGCAAACCATAGGACATCACAAACAGTTAATAGCAAGTTTGTTCTGCCGGTCGAGAAATGATGCCAACTCTCGTTATTCTGTTCGTCCTGTGAAGAAGCTCTCGAAATATGCCCCATTTGTCGGTGTCATCACTGTTGCGCTGGCGGTGATTGCATGGTCCGTCTTCACCGGCGACGAACCCCGCAACGAATTGACCCTCGATCAATTCCAAGCCGAAATCGAAGCGGACCATGTCGTAACGGCCGACATTTTGGAGAAATCTCGTCGTGTTACCGGCGAACTGCAAGATGGCACGCGTTATAAAGTCGAGTACATCAAAGACTTCGGCGACGAACTCGTGGTGTCGTTGATAGATGCCGACCCAGCCATCAAAATCGATGTTGATCACGAATCAACCCCTCGGTGGGAGTCGTTGCTCTACAGCATGCTTCCTCTCATAATCCTCATTGGCGCTTTCGGCTTTTTCATCACGCAAATGCAGGGCGGCGGCAAGATGGGCAAGTTCGGTAAGGCAACTGCCTACCAGCCCGACCAGGATGCTTCTGCGGTCACGTTTGCTGATGTGGCGGGTGCTGATGAAGCGGTTGAAGAACTTCGAGAGATCAAAGATTTCCTCGAAGACCCCAACCGATTCGCGGCGCTAGGCGCGGCGATTCCCAAAGGCGTTTTACTCTTCGGACCTCCCGGCACAGGTAAGACCTTGCTGGCCCGCGCCGTAGCCGGTGAGGCGGGTGTGCCGTTCTACAGCATTAGCGGTTCGGACTTTGTTGAGATGTATGTGGGCATTGGAGCCAGTCGTGTTCGTAATCTGTTCAAGCAAGCCAAAGAGACTGCTCCTGCCATTATTTTCATTGATGAGATTGATGCTGTGGGTCGTCACCGCGGCGCCGGCGTCGGTGGTGGTCACGACGAACGTGAACAAACGCTCAACCAACTGCTCGTCGAGATGGACGGGTTCGATGCTGCCACAGGTGTGATCTTGATCGCCGCGACCAACCGGTCCGACATCCTCGATCCAGCCCTTCTTCGCCCCGGGCGATTCGACCGCCAAATCGTGATCGATGCCCCTGATGTAAAGGGTCGCAAGCAGATCCTTGAAGTACACGCCAAGGGCAAACCCCTCGGTGACGGCGTTGACCTAGAACGCATTGCTCAGCGCACCCCCGGATTTACGGGTGCCGACCTGCAGAATCTACTCAACGAAGCAGCATTGTTAACCGTTCGCGAACGCCGCACGTCGATCACCATGGCAGACATTGCCAATTCGGTTGATCGTGTGATTGCGGGACCCGAGCGTAAGAGTCGCCTCATGAGCGACGAAGACAAACGGGTTATTGCTTATCACGAGGCGGGTCACGCCCTTGTAGGTCACCTTCTGCCGGAGTGCGATCGCGTGCACAAGGTCACGATCATCCCTCGTGGTAGGGCGCTCGGCTGGACAATGGCACTGCCCGATCAAGAACGTTTCCTCCATACCAAACCGGCGCTGGAGCAGCGGCTGTCTATGTTGCTCGGCGGGCGAACCGCCGAGGAATTGGTGTTCAATCAGGTCACGACCGGGGCCGTCGACGACATTGAACGTGCTACAGACCTGGCCCGCTCCATGGTTACTGAATTCGGCATGAGTGAGCTGCTTGGCCTGCGGAAGTTGGGCCAGCGAAGCGGCGAGGTATTCCTTGGCAAGAGCATGGGTCACGACCGTGACTATGGTGACGACGTCGCTGAGCAGGTCGATGCGGAGATCGGCCGCATTATTGAAGCAGCTCATATTGTCGCTACTGATGTGCTCACCACGCATCGCGACACGCTCGACAAGATGGCCGACGCGCTGATTGAGCACGAAACGTTGGATCTCGAAGAACTGGGCGAATTATTTGCAGGAATTACTGCCTTGTAGCGATTCGCTGGCGGTCTGGTTGGTGTTGGCACCGTTATCCTCCGGACCATGTTCTCTGCTTTGGATCGGATCTCTGGCTGCAAGGTCATGGGCGTCATTAATGTGACGCCCGATTCCTTTTCTGATGGTGGCCGTTACTTCGCCACATCCGATGCCATTGCTCATGGCGAGCAGATGATTGCCGACGGGGCGGCCATTGTGGATGTCGGAGGTGAGACCACCCGCCCTGGTTCCCACGGTGTCGACGTGGCAACCGAACTGGAACGAATCTTGCCCGTTGTTCAGGCGCTCGCGCCACATACTGTGCTGTCGATCGACACCACCAAGGCCGAAGTGGCGGTGGCGGCGGTAAATGCTGGTGCCATGATCGTTAACGACGTCGGCGGCACGCTGGCTCGACTCGCTGGCGAAATGGGCGTTGGTTATGTGGCGATGCATTCTGTTGGCACGCCCGCAAATATGCAAGACAATCCTAGTTATGAGGATGTTGTGGGAGAGGTAATCAGCTACGTCGGGGCACTTGCGCACGAGGCGACCGAGGCCGGTTCGCCACGGGTCTGGATCGACCCTGGTCTGGGGTTCGGCAAGACCGAGGCCCACAACCTCACCTTGGTGCGCAACATTGCCGCGTTGGGTGCGGCAGGTTGGCCGGTTCTCATCGGGGCAAGCCGCAAGATGTTTATTGGCCGGTTGCTGGCGCAATCCGATGGTGTCAACTCTACCGATACTGACGACCGCCTTGAAGGCTCGCTCACGGTGGCAACTTGGGCCGCAAGCGTCGGCTGCGACGTGGTGCGGGTGCACGATGTGTTGGCGACGGTCGGAGCCACAAACATTGTGGGCCGGGTAAAAAAATAGGGCAGTTTTGCCCGTTATCTAATGATTCGTGCGGCATGATGGCAGGACGCGACACAACGGCGTGACGATCCAGGGGGATTAGGCAATGGTCGACAGACCACTTCGAGGCAAATGGGCACTAGGAATCGAGCCCCGAAACTTCACTTGGATTCTCAAGGATCGCTTCGCAATCTGTGAGCGACCCGGCGGGTTTGGCACTAATCACCGACGGGTCCGCCGCCAAGAAGAAATCATCTGGCTCCAGCAAAATCATTTTGACCACGTCATCTCGTTACTTAATGCGAACCACAACATTTTGGCCTACGAAGAGCAAAAGATGCCTTACCACCACTGGCCTTTGGCCACCGGTGACGATGTTGGACCCCGACTCGAAGAAGTATTCGGCGGCATTAAAAAGCTTCTTACTCACGGCGAACAGATCATTATTCATGGCAACGAGATGAACGACCTCATGACCGGGTTTGTATGCGCTTACCTGGTGTGGGATCGATTGGTCCCCGAGGTAACCGAAGCCGTCACTGTCGTCGAGCGTATGCTCGAACGAAAGATGGGACCCGACGCCCGCGCTATGGTCGGCCTGTGCGAACCACGTCCCGAACCTTGGGTCAGTACCGATGGCTGATCAGATCCGCATTCGTGGCCTTCGCGTCATGGCAATATGCGGGGCGTTGCCCGAAGAGCAAGAACGTCGCCAACCCTTCATGATCGATCTCGACGTCGAAGCCGATCTCGTAACGGCCGGATCCTCCGACGACCTGGGTGACACCATAAACTACGGCGAACTGTGCGAACGCATTACCGACGTGGTCCAGACCGGTCGTTTCGTGTTGATTGAGCGGGTAGCGACCGTCATTGCCGAAACAGTCCTCAAGTATGATCGCGCTGAGGCGGTAACGGTCGAGCTACGCAAGCTGCGACCACCAGTGCCCGAGTCGCTCGATACGTGCGGCGTCAGGATTCGTCGAACCCGATGACACGGGCGTTCCTCGCCTTAGGTTCTAATATTGGCGATAAACGCGCGTACCTCCGGGCTGCTATTGCCGCGATGCCCGATGTGGTCCGCCAATCACCTCTGTATGAGACTGACCCTGTGGGCGGCCCCGAGCAAGACGATTATTTCAACCTAATTGTCCAGCTCGAAACCGATAGATCACCCCGGCAACTTCTCGACCTTTGTCAACGCCTCGAACATGTTGCGCAGCGTGTGCGAGAAATCCGATGGGGTCCACGCACCCTCGATGTCGATGTCTTGTGGGTCGACGGGAAGACCGCCGACGAACCTGATCTCGTCGTGCCCCATCCACGCATGTTTGAGCGTGCCTTTGTCATGGTCCCTCTCGGGTCCCTGGCATCCGACCTGGCCGGGTCTGACTGGGAGGACTACGACCTCACCGAAGTTCGACTGGTCGGCGATTTGTAATGCCGTCGGTGCGCATCATTGGTCCCGGACGAGCTGGTCTGGCGTTTTCCGCCGCGTTGGTTTCGTTGGGTTGGGATGTGGCTGGACTTGTGCACCGTGGCGATCCGGTAGCGAAGGCGGCTCAGGGTGTCGATCTCCTCCTCATAACGACGCCCGATGCGCGGATCGCCGATATTGCGTCACAGATTATTCCCGAACCCGAAACCGTTGTAGCCCATGTTGCTGGATCGCTCGGTCTAGGTGCCCTGGCGCCCCACCCTCGCCGGGGATCCCTCCATCCGCTGATGGCTCTGCCTCCCGGGGCAGATGGTGTTCACCGACTGATTTCGGGCGGCTGGTTTGCCGTAGCTGGCGACGAAATGATGTTCGACATCGGCGCAGCCTTCCATGGACAGTTGGTCGAGATCGATGATCAATTTCGTCCGCTGTATCACGCTGCTGCAACGATCGCGGCGAATCATCTTGTGGCGTTGATGGGTCAGGTGCAACGTATCGCCGAGTTGATCGACATGCCGATGGGCGCCTACCTCGACCTGGCCGAGGGAAGCCTCGAAAACGTTCGGTCGCTAGGTAGTCGAGGGGCGCTTACTGGTCCCGCGGCCCGGGGTGACAATGCCACCATTGCCCGCCATATTGCGGCGTTGCCCGACAGTGAACGTGAGACGTACCATGCCATGCGTCGCGAGTCCGAACGGCTAGCGCGTGGAACCAAGGGCGCTAACCGCCTACCCCACGAGTAGGACCTGCCATGTACACCGTCCATACCATCCCTCAAGCGAGAGCGTTTCTCGACTCGGCGCGAGCACGAGGGCAACAGGTTGGGCTTGTGCCCACAATGGGGTTTCTGCACGCCGGTCACCAGTCGCTCATGCGTCGGGCAGTTTCGGAATGCGATGTGGTTGTTGCCACAATTTTTGTGAATCCGTTGCAGTTTGCTCCTAATGAAGATCTGGCTGCCTATCCCCGCGATTTTGTTGCGGACAGCGAATTGGCAGCCGAAGCAGGAGTCTCGATTTTGTTGGCGCCGTCGGTCGATGAGATGTACCCCGAGACGGTTGTTACATCGGTACGAGTGAGCGGATTATCTGACGGCCTCGAAAGTGGCGCTCGACCCACCCATTTCGAGGGCGTCGCCACGGTGGTCGCCAAGTTGTTCAACGTGGTCGGACCATGTCGTGCCTACTTCGGCGAGAAGGACTATCAACAGTTGGCGGTAATCCGCCGGATGGTTAGCGACCTCTCTTTCAACATTCAAGTGATCGGTTGTCCGATCGTTCGTGAAGTTGATGGGTTAGCGATGTCCAGTCGGAACGCCTATCTCGAAGCCGCCGATCGCGAAGCGGCAACTTGTTTACGCCGGGCACTGGACGCCGGGGTGGCGCTGCTTGAAGCAGGGGAACGATCGGTTGTGGCGATTGAAGCGGCTATGTCGGCGGTCGTCGAGGCTGAGGATCGGGCAACCCTTGATTACGTTGCGGTGCGCGACGCCGACACGTTGCAAACGATTGCCCAGGTCGAGGAGGATGCCCACCTTTTGGTTGCCGCGAAAGTTGGTCCAAGCCGACTCATCGACAACTGCGCATTCAGCGGTAAATGATGAGCATTAGTTCGTGAACCCCAGATCGGGACGGGTTACCGACGGGGGAGTACCCTGCGGGCATGAGTAACGCAGACACTCCCGCCGCCGACTGGTATCCCGACCCCTTCGGTCGACACGAACATCGCTACTGGGATGGCACGGCCTGGACAGCCAACGTGTCATCACACGGGAAGCAGTCCACCGACGAGCCGGTAGGTGAGGCCAAGACGGTGCAGGGGGCGCAGTCCGTAGCAAAGATTGCCAAACAGTTGGATAAAGCAGGCGTGGCCGGCGGTGCAGTCTCTGGGGCAGCCTTGCTTGATCAGTTGGTCTTGGTAGTGAACCAAAAGGCGAAGCTGTTAGAAGTCAACAGCGAGTACGCCATTTTCGACGGCGACGGAACGCAGATCGGAATGATCCGCCAGGTTGGCCAGTCAAAGCTGAAGAAGGCCATACGCGTCCTGACCAGTTACGACCAATACATGACCCACAAATTTCAGATCGTTGATGCCGCAGGCAACATCGTGCTGGCGGTTACCCGACCAGCCAAATTTATGAAATCCAAGGTCATTATCAACGATGGAGCTGGTGCATCTGTCGGCGAAATTGTGCAGGAAAACATGTTCGGCAAGATTCGCTTTGGCATGTTCGCCGGTGGCGCCAAGGTTGGTTCATTGAACGCCGAGAACTGGCGCGCCTGGGACTTTTCGATCAAGGATGGCAACGAGGTTGAGGTCGCGCGAGTAACAAAAACTTGGGAAGGTCTGGCCAAGACAATGTTCACCACGGCCGACAACTACGTTGTGCAGGTCCATGCCCCCCTGGCTGACCCATTGCGCCTGATGGTTATTGCCGCGGCCCTCACGGTTGATACCGCCCTTAAGCAAGATCAGCGGGGCCTTGGATAATGCGTCCAGAACTGCTCGAACCGCCCGCGGGCGATGTCCGTGCAGCCGTCGAACGGGCACTAGCGGAAGATCTCACACCGCTGGGCGATCTTACGGCCGCCATCTTGCCGCCTGGTGTAACCACCGTGGCGCAATTCACGGCCCGAGAGGCTGGTCGCCTTGCGGGCATCCCGTGCGCAGCCGAGACCTTTGCCCAAGTCGACCCATCGGTACAGGTGCAATGGTTGCTGCGTGATGGTGCAATCCTCGAACCGGGCGACGTCATTGGCATTGCCAGCGGCCCGTTGGCATCAATCCTGGTGGCCGAACGAACCGCACTTAATTTCATGGGACATTTATCGGGTATCGCCACGAGCGTGTCGTTGTTTGTCGCCGAGGCGCGTGGCAAGGCTCGCATATGGGACACCCGTAAAACTACCCCGGGTTTACGGTCTCTGGAAAAGGCCGCCGTTCGAGCCGGAGGTGGCCACAACCACCGGGGCAACCTGTCCGATTGGGTCATGATTAAAGACAATCACCTAACTGGCATGTCGGTTGCTCAGGCTGTCGAGGCCGCACGTGACCGTTGGCCAGCACGTACCGTCCAGGTTGAGTGCGACACCTTGGATCAGATGATCGAAGCCATCAAGGCCGGCGCCGACCTGTTGTTGCTCGACAATATGACCCCGGATCAAATCCGCGAGTGCGTCACAATCACTGACACCATGGCTGCGGCTGGTGCCAAGCGTCCATTACTGGAGGCGTCCGGCGGTATCAAACTCGAAACCGTAGCGGTCTATGCCGACGCAGGTATCGACCTCATGTCCTCTGGGGCACTCACCAATTCGGCTCCGGTACTTGATATCGGGCTCGATATTGGTTCCGTAGTTACCGCCGACCACTAGGACGACACGATGCTGCTTGTTATCGACACGGGGAATACCAACACTGTCATCGGTCTGTATGACCCTTTGGCCACGGGCGACACCGCCGAGTCTGGTCTCATCGACCATTGGCGAATATCGACCTCCCGAGAACGCACGAGTGACGAGTTCGCCATCATGTTGCAAGGGTTGTTCGATGTTGTGGGTGTGGGCTGGAGCGATATCACAGGCGTGTCGGTTTGCTCGGGTGTGCCTCGCTTTACCCAGGCGATTCGTCTCATGGTCGAGCGCTATCTGGACCTTGATCCCGTCGTAGTTGGTACCGGTGTCAAGACCGGCATGCCTGTCCTGTATGAGAACCCACGCGAGGTTGGCCCTGATCGGATCGCCAATGCCGTGGGGGCCTACGACCTCTACGGTGGCCCGTCGATCGTGGTCGACTTTGGGACCGGCACAAACTTTGACATCGTGTCAGATAAGGGCGAGTTCCTCGGAGGCACAATTTCCCCGGGTATCGAAATCAGCCTCGATGCCCTGTTTGATCGTGCCGCAGCTTTGCGAGCAGTCGAAATGGTGGAGCCTCGCAACGTCATCGGCAAGACCACCGCCGAATCCCTCCAATCAGGAACCTTGTACGGTTTTGCCGCGCAGGTCGACGGCATGGTCAAGCGCTTCGAAGCCGAAATTGGTAAGTCCACTATCATCGCAACCGGCGGAATCGCACCACTAATTTCGCCTTTTGCTGACACAATTGAACACATCGAACCGTGGCTCACCCTGCACGGTTTGCGTGTCATCCACAACAAGAACTGATCCCATGACCTTCCAACAGCCGTACCGCTACGACGTGTCTGCGCACGCGGCCGATCTTCACGAAACCTACGAAGAAATCGAAGACGGTTCCGAATCTGGTGACAGTGTCTCCATTGCCGGGCGCCTCATGTTGCGACGCGCCCAGGGAAAGTTGGCCTTCGGGACGCTCGACGACGGAACGGGCCGTATTCAGCTGTTCGCTATGGCGAAGAATGCCCCCCGATTTGACGAGTTCTGTGCACTTTCCATCGGTGACTGGATCGGCGTTACCGGCATGGTCATGAAGACCAAACGCGGCGAATTGTCCGTGCGGGTCGATGAGTGGGAAACCCTCGCAGAAACCCGACGCTCGTTTCCTGACAAGTTTCATGGGATCAACGATGCCGACACCCGCTATCGCCAGCGGTACGTCGACACGTGGGTAACCGAAGAGTCGCGGGCCGCTTTTGTGTTGCGGTCCAAGATGGTGTCGCTCACGCGACGTTTCCTCGAAGACAAGGGGTTTATCGAGGTCGAAACACCCACATTCCACCCGATTCCAGGTGGGGCGTTGGCCCGTCCGTTCACCACCCATCACAACGCCCTCGACCAAGAGCTCTACTTGCGAATTGCTCCGGAGTTGTATCTTAAGCGTCTCGTGGTAGGCGGTTTCGAGAAGGTGTTCGAGATTGCTCGGGTTTTCCGAAACGAGGGATTGTCCACCCGTCACAACCCCGAGTTCACCATGCTCGAGTGGTATCAGGCCTATGCCGACTGGGAAGACACCATGTCACTCGCCGAGGAGCTCATTGCCCACTTGGCCATCGAGCTCACCGGTTCGACGGTGTTGCCGTACGGCGACAGAGAAATTGATGTGGCGGCGCCATGGCGCCGAGCAACGATGGTCGAACTTATCGAGGAGCATGCTGGGGTCAAGGTCGACCTTGCCACGCCGATCGACGAACTGCGGGCCATTTGTGACCGGTTCGACGTGCACTTCGAGGACGCCTACGGCCCCGGCAAACTCTTGCTTGAAATTTACGAGAAGACCTGCGAGGCAAATCTTTGGGGCCCGGTATTTGTTACCGAATACCCCAAGGAGGTTTCACCGTTATCGCGCGATCATCGTTCGAAGCCGGGCTATACCGAACGGTTTGAAGCCATTTTGGCAGGGCGCGAGTTGCTGAACGGATTCTCCGAACTCACCGACGTCGACGAACAACGCGCCAGGTTCGAAGACCAAACCGCGGCTAAGGAAGCGGGCGACGATGAGGCGATGGTGGTCGATGAGGACTACTTGCGTGCCCTCGATTACGGTCTGCCGCCCACCGGAGGCATCGGGATTGGCATTGACCGACTGGCAATGTTGTTGTCCAATGCGCAGACCATTCGCGACGTCATTTTGTTTCCAACAATGCGCCCCGAACAAGGCCCCATTGCAATGGACCCTGGTTCTGATACGTCCGTAAGCGATACCAGCGACCAGGCTGGCTAACGATGCGTGTCTTTGTCACGGGAATGGGCGGCGAAATCGGCACTCGAGTGGCGCGCCATCTCGAAGCGGACGACAAGATTGATGCCATAGCTGGGATGGATCTCGAACCACCTCGCCGCATGCTGTCGCGAGCCACATACCACTATGTCGATCCGCAGGATCGAGTCAAGGTGTCCAAGGTAATCCACGACTTTAAGCCGACCGTCGTAGTCCACATGGGCATTTACGAACCGCATTCGCGTAGCACCCCCGAACAAGCCGAGTTTCGTACCGAAGGTGGTACAGCAGCGCTCCTCGACGCGTGTCGCTCGGTCGGCACAGTCGAGCACCTAGCGGTACGGTCTGGCCTCGAGGTGTATGGCCGTCGTAAGGGCAGCTCCGAATGTCCCGATGAGTCCGCACCTGTCGCACCCACCACCCGTTTTGGCACCATCTTGGCTGGAGTTGAAGCTGCCACGCGTGAAGCTGGCGCCGACATTGGTGCATCGGTGTTCCGTCTTCGCTGCGCACCAGTAACCGGTGCACACTTGCCCTCGCCGTTGGCCCGTTACTTGCGGATGCCGTTGGTTCCGGTGCCGCTGCCGCCGGCTAAACAGTTCTCTTTGGTGCATGTCGACGATGTTGCTCACGCGATGTATGTGGCGGCGACGCTCGGGCTTGAAGACACTCTTAATCTGGTGGCCGAGGACACGATCAACGTGTATCAGGCTTTACGGCGGGGTAAGCGGTTGCCGTTGCCGGTGCTCGGCCCAACGTTGAGGCTCACTCGTATGATCACCGAACTATTGGGTAGCCCACTGCCCGATCACACCCTCGAGTTGCTTACCCGCGGTCGTATGGCAACGAGTCGCCGTGCTCATGAAGTCCTTGGGTTCACCCCGCAGCACTCCACGTCATCGATTATCAACGAAATATATGACTGGTCTACCAAGACGTACATGGGTTCAGAGCCCACCCCAAGCACCCCCTAACCCCAACTCCAATCCCACCCCCACCCCCAACCCCACCCCCAACCCCACCCACTTCCGAACTGGTAGGCGTGGTGTGGGGTCCTGGTGTCAGTTGGGCCTACCAGTTGCATCCACTTCCGAACTGGTAGGCGTGGCAGGGGGTCCTGGTGTCAGTTGGGCCTACCAGTTGGGTGTGTGACAGCGGGTTGTTTGTAGCGGTCGGCATTTTGTGATGCACGGCGCAGCCTTTGCACTACTTGGTCGGGCCGGTGGAATAGATCCACATCGGTTAGTCGAAGGACCTTCCAGCCGGCGTTGGTCAACGCATCGTCACGTCGGGCATCCGTTCGTTTGGCGGACAAAGACCCGTGAAAAGCTTCGCCGTCGACTTCGACAATAAGTTTTTTTCTGGGATGCACAAAGTCAACCCTTCCGACCCAGCCGCTTTCGGCGGAAACGTCAACCTGTTGAAATAGGTCACTGATCCCGGATCGGCGTGTCAACTCGCGAAACCGGAATTCGAGGTTTGACTCCACCGGCCGGTAGTTCGTTCGCCGGTCGCTGATGAGTGTTCTGATCAGGACGATGCCCTTTCGCCCGCGCTGTTGCAGTTCGATGAGTGTTTTATTTATTGACGTAAGCGTGACCAGTCGACGGGCTAAACACGTATCCAACAAACGTTCGACGGTTCTCGGCGAGGTTGATGGCATGGCAGCAATGTCAAAAATCGTTCGACTTGGCGTGGTTACTGTGAGCCTGTGTATTTGACTCAGATGGCTAGGGAGTAGCAGACGGGGCTCGTGGATCTTCGCAATTCGGTCCTGATGGTGAGCGGATCCGCGAGGGCCGATCAGATGAATTTTGTCGATGAGAAAGCCTGGAATTCCCCACAGGTTTGCTGCAGTGAGGTGTGAAACAACTGCCGTGCCCGGAGCGTCGAGTAGTGCAATGTGGATGCGTTGCAGAGCGGTGCGTGGTGATCCGGCAGCGATGAACACATTGTCCGCCACTTGCACAAGTGATCCGCGCTCGATTCGGTGGTGGCGTTGTCTCGGACGGGCGCCGAGTCCTATGAGTTGGTTGGTGCAAACAGCGCCGTGCTGGGTAGCGGCCAGTGCGGCGATTCGAGAATCCAGTGCATTGATTGACATAGAACCACGATGACACAAAGGTGTGACATTCAGTCATTTTGATGCAATTTCAAATCACCGCCGGTAAGCCCGTGATTCCTAGTTCCGAACTGGTAGGCGCGATGTTGGGTTCTGGTGTCAGTTGGGCCTACCAGTTGCATCAATTATCGAACTGGTAGGCGCGATGATGGGTTCTGGTGTTTGTTGGGCCTACCAGTTGGGAAGGGGGGAGGGCAACAAGGCGTCCGGCGGAATCTTGACGCCGATCTCCTACGGACCGGCTGCAACCTGTTTGCGGCAATTGGCTCAAATGCTCAAGACAGCCCCCGAAATAGGCGGGAAATAGAGCATAAAGTGGCCTTGGCGAAGCAGTGCAGTACTGTTAAACAATGGCCCGCGTAACAGTTGCCGACGGCACCACAATTTCGTACCACACCTTCGGAAACCCCAATGGCGAGCCACTGCTGCTCATCATGGGTCTGGGCGTGGACAGGTGGGGTTGGCTACGGCAGCGGGCTGATTTTGGCAAACGTTTCTACTGCATTTCGCCCGATAATCGGGGTGCTGGACTCTCCGACAAACCTCAGGGGGCCTACGACCTCGAAGTCATGGCCGCCGACATGTTGGCGGTGCTCGATCAAGAGGGCATCGACAAAGCTCACGTTATGGGTGCCTCGATGGGCGGTGCCATTTCACAAATATTCGCTCTGAAATATCCCGAACGAGTCCACAGCCTGGTATTGGCCTGCACTACTTGCCATGTATCGGACTGGCGACGCGAGCTATTTGCTGAGTGGATCGATTTACTTGACAACGGTGGGCGCGTGCGGTTTGGTCGCGAGAACATTCGCTGGGTCCTAGGGGCCCGATACCAGAAACGCTTGTTGCCGCTCGCGCCGTTCATTGCCCCACTAGCGGTCCGGGCACCGTCTCACGGCGTTCGTGGCCAGATCCAAGGCATTCTTGGGGTTAGTTCGCTCGCTGCGGACAATCTCGAAAAATTCTCGGTACCAACTTTTGTCATTACCGGAAGCCAAGATGTGCTCACTCCGGTGGCTGATGCCGAAGAACTTGCCCTGCGCATCCCCGACGCCGAACTTCGAGTCGTTCCGGGGGCCGCTCACGGGTTCATGGTCACCAAGGCCAAGGTGTTCAATAAGGCCATTCTTGATTGGCATGATCGGGTTGCCGCCCGCGTCGCCAGCTAGGACTTCGCGGGGCCAAATCTAAATCGGCCAAGTACCGCACCGCAGATTCCGCCACTCGTGGACAGCGTCAGATCGCCGATGGTGTCGCCATAGGTTAAACCCAGGCCACCGCCTGCCCCGGTTTCGTCCACCGCCCACTCCATGATTTCCCAAGCCACGATTGCCAGCGCGCCGAAGCCAGCGGCAACCAGAACAGCATCCATCGTCGAATTTGTGCGACGAAACCGGAACGCCTGAAAAGCCAACACCAACAACACCCAATTGACATAGTGCAACACGTCGTCGGTGGCAGACCATTTGTCATAGGCCCCGAACAAGTTGCCCAGAGTGTCCACCAGAAACGGGGCAACGACGAAAGTGTCGGCGGTGTGTGGATATGGCGACCGAGGCTGCCTGCGGAACTTCTCGATGAGCGGCACAACGGCGGCTGACCCAACGAATAGCGGAATCCGCATTCCCATGGCCTTACCTTCGAGATGATCGAAGGGCACGACGAGCACGATTGCAAACGCCAGGACGATTGCCAACTTCATCGTGTAGTTAACTTTGCGGGCTCGATCGAATGCGTCATACGCCTCGACACGGGTTTCTATCGCCGAGTTCATAATGGTAATGCAACCACGAAACCGGC
>Ga0115000_10000187_pt1 | contig 56773 bp, 49 predicted proteins | sample ArcticOcean_MG_C_6_FD_89690 | JGI IMG/M metagenome (GOLD analysis project Ga0115000, IMG submission 89690) | Marine microbial communities from western Arctic Ocean - ArcticOcean_MG_CB8_128 | ecosystem: Environmental > Aquatic > Marine > Oceanic | place: Arctic Ocean: Canada Basin | collected... | reverse complement strand
TCCGATTACGGAGGATTTGGTAGCTCAGCTGGTAGAGCATCTCCCTTTTAAGGAGAGGGTCCTGGGTTCGAACCCCAGCCAAATCACATAGAAAGGAAAAGCTTGTTCATTATGGACAAGCTTTTTTTTATGGCCAAACGGTATTAAACCAAGCTCGCTTGAGTGAAAATACCGTTTAGATATAGAAAAAGGACTTTGCAGCGCAGCAAAACAATTACTTTTGCTTTCGGACTTCGTCCAGGCTGGGTATAGATGAACGCAGTGAATCAACCCCTACTAAAGCAAAGATTGCTTTGTCAACCCAACATCTATCATCGATTCCCTATTCAACCCCATCTGCTTTACTCTACCTGCACTTTACCCCACAAAAAAACCGCCTGACTAGAAGCGGTTTCTTGAACTAATTTTAACACCTAAATTAACTTTGACTACTTCATTAACGTTACTTATTTCATAAGGTTACAAATCCATCAATCTATTTTAAAGAAGAACAACTTTTAAAAACTGAAACTTTTTTTCATTTCCAACCTTAATAAAATAGACTCCACTTCCCAACCAACTTACATCGATCATATTTGACACCTCTCCAATGACATGATAAACGAACTTTCCTCCCTCATCCAACATTCTCAAATCCTCGAACTGGTAAATATTTTCCGAAAGTGATAATTCTCCACTAACCAATATTTGCTGGTCAGCATAAATTGGATAATCAGTGTAACTATAAGTATCAAAGTCCGAAAAGAACCCTCTCTCACAAAAAACGCTTACAATCACCTCACTGTTCTGACCATTATTCAGCAAACAATCTGGCAATAAAAATAATTTACAGCTTGTACCATTACCATTAGTTCATGGTAGAAAAAACTTGATTCAATTAATATTTTATGTGTTAAATCTCTACCCAACCCGATTTCAACCTCCATTATAGAAGATGACCAAATTTCTGCATCTTGATATAGCTTTGCCGATAAATCATCTGGATATTTTTTATTAGAAATTACAACTCTTCCATTCCAGAACTCATTATGACCATCACACGAAGGAACATTAGCCCAATTACTGCTTGGTTTTAAAATGCGTGTGTAGGAAGTAGTCAAAGAATTCCCTACCCCTTCATTTATAGCATTGCGCTCCAAGCCAACATTACTATCTGGACTTGAAGCATAAATCAAAGCATGACCTAATTCATGAACAATAACTTGAGTATCTTCTGCATCATCGACGCCTCCGTCGTCAAATAGAATTCGAGGCAGAGCGCTGACACCTATAAAAATCGAATTATCCGCATCATTTAACGCGTGTACATCAATTTGCAGCTGGTCATTAAATAAAGAAGAAAAACCCAGCACTTTATCAACATAAGTAACGAGGTAAGACCTTTGACACGAGTGTTTTACCTCCTAAAATTCAAGCCTTAATCTATTAAAAATAAAATGACCAAAAGGATTTGTTGGAACGATATTAATTGGCGGACTGAAATCAACTCTCTGTAATTTATCAGAGCGTAAGCTAAATATGCCAATATCAAATGTTGCTTCAATAGTTTTACTTTGAAGCTCAAAATCAAGAGTCAGATTTGACAAATCGTAGTTATCTGCAAATGGAGCTCCGTATGTCGTGTTTGATGAAACTACAGGATTTGGGTAAAAAACATCACAGGTAATTAAACTGTCCTTGGCAGAATGAAATTTCGGCACAATATGCAACAATTGATCGTTTACCAATACAACTTGGCAGGGATATTCATTTTTGCACCATAATAACTTCTCAACTGCTAGGATGTAATGCCCGTCAGTTAGCCAGGAACCAATTATTTCGTCACTCGATTGATCTCTGAAATGATCTGATCATATAATACCCGTCTTTATCCGGTTTGATTTCTATCTTCTTAATTACCAACCTATGATCATATTGATAAACCCTCACATAGCTATTAAAAACAGCTGCTCTTGAAATAAGCTATGATGACCAGCAATACTTTTAACACGCTATATAATAGCGGACTGTTTCTGGGCAGGGCCTTGCAGCTGACTAAAGCCATAAAAATTTACGAAACAAATAATAGAAAAAGAATCTTAGGCCGTTTCATCGTTAATCAGAAACAGTATTTCGAGGAAAAGTCAAAGAACCTAATTTAAACTTGGCTCGTGAGAATAATTTGTAGTTCAATCCAAATAAATAAATTCTGTTGCTGCCGCGTGTATCACGATTATACCAGCTTGACTTTGGCCTAAAAACCACATTAGATTCTTTGGCTGAAAACAACTGTTCTCTTTTCATTATACCTTGGTTATTAATAGAAACTACCACAGTGATCGAACTTCTAGGACTCCCCATCTTTTGAATTTCTTTTCCTTCATTCCAATTTTCTACGTTATTTCTGTGATCATTGAATACTAGGTAAACTTTGTCTCGCTCAACATTAATGATGTACGAAGAAAAAGGACCTCCGTCGTTATAGGAAATTTGGTGCTTAGGTATTTTTGCCGTCCAACGGATCTCTCCATTTTGATTTATATAAACCGCAACAATGTCACCATAGTGATAGGTGTAATTTGTCCGTGTACTTATAAACCCATCAGATTCAACAGTTGAAGAAGTATTCATTTTAACATAGTACTGTTCGGCAACAACAAGAGCACTTCCGTCTTCCTTAATTGTTAGGTTATCTAAACGGAAATTAGCCAACTCATAATTTCCGTTTTTTCCACCTTGTAATTTTTTTACTTTTTTACTGCTCAGGAACAATTCCAAAAACCTTTGATTAAACTTTTTCTGTTTAGCTTGAACGACTTGAGCCAATTCAACATCAATGCTCTTGTTAAAGGTGCCCCGTATCGAACTTCCCCATTGTTCAGAAAAAAAACCTGCTAAATACAATTGATTACTATCTTGCAGATACCTCATTGACACATCGGTCACATAGCTATCCTTTACCCCTACGTCAACCTGTTTCAAGGTCTTGGTTTTGATTTCAAAAATTAAACACTTGTAAGAATAATTTGGCAAACCTTTTTTTTGCTTAGAAATTTTCGTTTTTGACTTACCTGAAGACCCAAACTTCCATTCTAATTTCCATGCTTTACCTAGCAAAAATAATTGTCCATCATTCCCCATCTCATAGGAGGTTAAATCAAAAAACTGTTGTTTATATGGTAACTCAATTGAACCTGACCACACAGCCTTTAAGGAGGCGTCTAACATTTTATAACCAATAGATAGGGGTTGATCTTCTTGTACTGAGTTAAATTTTACAATTCCAATCTTAGTACCGTCTGGAGAAAGTTGCACACTAAAATTGGTAAGTTTTGTCTTCTTAAAAAGACCTGCTGACTTAGTTGCTACACCTGCATCTACCTCATAGATGAATCCTTTTTGAGTGCCATTGGACGCAAGCTCTTGAACTAATAATTTTACTTCATCTGTTTTTGGATGATGAGCTTTTATAAATACGTAAAGCTTATTTTCAATTTCGCCTAATTTTAGTATTGAGTACTCGTACTTAACATCACTTTTTGGAAACTTTAATTTGTTTGAATTTATTATTATTAATCCATGACTTCTATATACGGACAGTATTAAACCGTGAGGTTTTGAAATCTCAAAAAACAACAGGTTGATGTTCTTGTTTTCTTTTTCAATGACATATACAAAATCGCTATTTTCATATACTATTTCCTTTCCGTACAGTTTTTTTCCAATTTTTTCATATTTCCCCCACTCTAACTGCAATCCTGAAGAATCTATTCCATTAGGTTTTGCTCCACATACAAGCGAAACAAAACTTAGCAACAAAAATGAAAACAATGTTTTTTTCATGACCTCTACTTATAAAAGTAAACAAAAATAGGGACGCTGTTCGCGCCCCTATTTTTTTCAGAGGGTCTCTCTGATTAATTGATCATACAATACAATCTGATTATCTGATCATTTTAGTTAATCTGATCAACAGATCTTGCAATAAAATCTGTCAAACTTTTACCTTTCAATAAACCGGCAGATAACAACGCTAAATCTGACACTTGTTTTGCAATGCTTTTCTGAGCTTCTGCATCAGTTGAAGCTAACATTTTTCCAATTATTGGATGATTTGAATTCACAACCATGTTATAGCTTTCAGGCATATTACCCATAAAGCCTCCGCCCCCCATTGCTTGCATTTCGACCATACGTCTCATGAATTCGCTTTGAGTGATTGAAACTGGCTCATCTTTTTCACTTAAACTTTCAAACAACACTGTAAATGTGGCCTTATCAACAACCTCTTCAATAATAGGCTTCAATTTATCTTCGTCCTCTTTTGTTAATTTCGAAGGCGCTTCTTCGTCCTTGCTAATTAATTTGTCAATTGTATCAGAATCAATTCTAGCGAAAGTTACATCCTTCATGCTCTGCTCCAATTTTTGAATCAGATGAGAAGTTAATGGACTGTCCATTACAATTACATCATACCCTCTGTCTTCAGCTTTTTGAAGTTGTGCGTGATGAGCTTCTTTGTTGTGCGTGTATAAAATGACTGTTTTCTTGTCTTTATTTGTCTGAGTTGCTTTAACCTTCTCCAAATAATCATCTGGCAATAAAAATTCATTCTTTACATTTTGAAGTAACATGAATTTCTTAGACTTTTCTGCAAACTTGTCGTCGCTCAAAGTTCCATACTCAATGAAAACTTTGATGTCTTCCCATTTTGCTTCGAAATCAGCTCTCTCATTTTTACAAAGAGACTCTAATTTATCAGCTACCTTTTTAGTAATGTGAGATGAAATCTTTTTTACGTTTTGATCGCTTTGCAAATACGATCTAGAAACATTAAGTGGAATGTCTGGGCTATCTAATACTCCATGTAACATTGTTAAAAATTCCGGAACAATACCTTCAACTGAATCGGTAACGAATACTTGATTACTATATAGTTGAATTTTGTTCTTTTGAATTTCTAAATTATTTTTCAATTTAGGGAAATACAAAATACCGGTTAAGTTGAAAGGGTAATCAACATTCAAGTGAATGTGAAATAACGGATCTTCAAAAGTTGCAGGATATAATTCCTTATAAAAGTGAGTATAATGCTCATCTTTTAGTTCTGTAGGTGATTTTGTCCAAGCAGGACTTGGATTATTAACGATATTATCTACTGTAATTTTTTCCTCTTTAACTTCCTTTTCTTCTTCACCTTCTTTCTTGTTTTCTTCTGTTTTTTCAGCTGTTACAGTTTCTTCCTTTGTTCCAAACTTGATTTCTACCGGCAAAAACTTACAATACTTTGAAAGTAACTCAGTAATTCTAGCATCCTCCAAGTAATCTTTTGCATCGTCTGACACGTGCAAAACGATGTCGGTTCCTCTATATTCTTTCTTCTCTGCTTCTAAAGAGTAGTCAGTATTTCCTTCACAAATCCATCTTGACCCATCTTCACCTTCCTTGAAAGACCTTGAAAAAACTTCAACTTTATCACTAACCATAAATGCTGAAAAGAAACCAAGACCAAAGTGACCGATAATACCTTCCGCTTGATCTTTGTATTTTTGAACAAACTCTTCAGCACCTGAAAATGCTATTTGTGCAATGTACTTTTCTACTTCAGCAGAAGTCATTCCTAACCCGTTATCTCTAACTGTTATAGTTCCTGCTTTTTTATCTAACAACACTTCAACTCTTAGATCACCAATATCTCCTTTAGCTTCACCCATTGATGAAAGAGCTTTCAATTTCCGACAAGCATCAACTGCATTAGAAACTAATTCTCTTAAAAATATCTCCTGATCAGAGTACAAAAACTGCTTAATTATCGGGAATATATTTTCCGCTTTTACATTAATTTTTCCTTTTGCCATTATTATAAATTTTGATTTCGATTTTAATATTCGTTTTAAATTCTAATTTAATTCTCAACTCATCTTTCATTTAGCAATCCCGATGCCACTTGAGGAAATTGGTACTTAACATGACACAATGTTAGTTGCACGGAAATAATGACAATAATTTTACCGTTGTCATGCCCTTTCAAAGGGAAATATGTTAATTTAGCAGGTTCTAAAAAATAAGTAATTATGGAATCAAGTAACATCAACATAGTTAAAACATCTAGTTCAAGACTTAAAGGAATTGATTTTGATGCTGTTGAATTCGGAAAAGTATTTTCGGACCACATGTTACTTGCCGACTATTACGATGGGAAATGGCAAGACTTTAGAATAACTCCATTTGAAAACATTGAAGTTAGCCCTGCTTTTTTCACACTTCATTATGGCCAGTCCATTTTTGAAGGAATGAAAGCACACCGGTCGCCTGAAGGAGAAATAGTGCTGTTTCGTCCAATGGATAATTTCAACAGATTAAACATTTCTGCTGAAAGAATGTGTATTCCACAGATAGACAGCAACACCTTACTTGAAGGACTTCAAGAGCTTTTGAAAATAGATAAGGGCTGGATCCCTACTACTCCTGATGGAGCTTTATACTTAAGACCTTTTATTTTTGCTACAGACGAGTACATAGGAGTTAGGCCTTCTTTAAAATATCGTTTTGTGCTTTTCACTTGCCCTGTAAACAAGTATTACGAGCAACCTGTTAAGGTAAAAGTTGAAACTAAGTATGCCAGAGCAAGCGAAGGCGGGGTTGGATATGCTAAGGCAGCAGGAAATTACGCTGCGTCATTGTACCCAACACAATTGGCGAACGATGAAGGTTTTGATCAAATAATCTGGACTGACTCTAAGGAACATAAATACATTGAAGAAGTGGAACCATGAATTTGATGGTAATCATTAATGATACTATTATTACTCCTCCTAGCGGAGAAACTATTTTAAAAGGTATCACAAGAGACAGTGTACTTCAAATTGCTCAAGATCTTGGTTATAAAACCGAAGAGAGAAAGCTTTCAGTAGATGAAGTCGTTGCTGCACATAGAAACGGGTCGTTAACTGACATGTTTGGTACCGGAACAGCTGTGACAATTACACATGTTTCAGCATTTGGACTTGGAACGGAACTTTTTGAACTTCCACCTGTTACTGAAAGGCATATTTCAATTCAACTGAAAAAAGACCTAGAGGCAATCAAACGCGGAGTTAAATCTACGGATCACGACTGGATTGTAATGGTTTAAGTCAACTAGTTGATTTAGGAAGATTTTTCTAAACTAGACGGTACAAAAAAAGGGTTGCTAAAATTAGCAACCCTTTTTATTTATTTGCAATGTGTAACAGCTTACTCAGCTACTACTTCAAAGTTAAATTTGATCTCAACTTCTCTGTACAGTTTAACTTCAGCTTCGAAAGAACCAACTTCTTTTGGATTTCCACCAATGATTTTGATTGCCTTTCTATCTAAATCAATTCCTTGATTTTTGATAGCTTCAGCTACCTGAATATTTCCTACAGATCCAAAAATCTTTCCAGAACCACCAACCTTCGCTCCAACTTTAACTGTCAACGCAGCTAATTTTGAACCTAATGTTTCCGCTTCGTCTTTAAGTTTTGCATCTTTTACTGCTCTTTGCTTTAAGTTTTCAGCGTGAACTTTTTTAGCTGAAATTGTTGCCAATTCAGCAATTCCCTTAGGAATTAAAAAGTTTCTTCCGAAACCTGGCTTTACGTTTACGATATCATCTCTAAATCCTAGAGGCTGAATATCTTTTTTTAATATTACTTCCATCTCTATTCTTATTTTAAGTTATCCGCAACATAAGACAACAATGCTAGTTGTCTTGCTCTTTTAACTGATGATGATACTTTTCTTTGAAACTTCAAAGAAGTTCCAGTAAGTCTTCTAGGTAAAAGTTTACCTTGTTCGTTTAAGAACTTTAATAAAAACTCAGGATCTTTGTAATCGATATGAGTTATCTTACTCCTTTGGAATCTACAATATTTTCCTTTTTTCACTTCAATAGAAGGAGGAGTCAAGTATCTAATTTCTGAATCTGCCATGTCTTATGCTTTAGTAGTTTTTTTGTTCCTGAATTTGAGGTTAAACGCTTGAGCGTGCTTATCTAAACTTACAGTTAAGAATCTTAGTAATCTTTCATCCCTTTTGTAAGCAAGTTCAAGCTCAGAAATAACTTTTCCCTCAGCTTTAAATTCGATTAAAAAATAAAAGCCAGTAGACTTCTTTTTAATAGGGTAAGCTAACTTTCTTAAGCCCCAGTTCTCTTCATGCACTATCTCGGCACCTTTTTCTTTCAAAAAGGTTTTGTAACTTTTCACCGTTTCTTTTAACTGATCGTCAGAAAGAACAGGTGTCATCACAAAAATAGTTTCATATTGATTTGACATAACAATTAATTAGTTAATAATTTTTTCCGAAAATTCGGACTGCAAAGATAGCACATTTATCTGAAAATAAAAACTTTAGAAACACTATTGACATCTATTAAATAACATCATAGCAACTGCTTGTACACGACAAACAGATCATTCTATTTTATTTGAAAGCTTACGAATTTATCTTTCTTAACTTCTGCGGTCACAACTCCCTCACAACCTCCATTACCCATGTCTAAGGTTTGTAATTGTATATCATTAGGGTTAATTTCGCTCATACCAGAGGTAATAAGCCACCTGCAAGAGAAGTCCACAATGTATGCTTCGGCGGAACTTGAAGTATAGGATCTTCCTTGAAAATCTTGACCCCAAGACTTTTCACTTACGGTATATAAATCATCGTAAACGTCAAAAGTTTGTTTTCCACTTGTCATCTTCACCGTGAAATCAGCACCAAAAGACATTGTTCCGTTACCATTAGTAATTTTAGAAGTATCTACAAGAGTTAAATTATAATCATCACCTGAAGCAGACCCAACATATGATGATGAAATTTCTCCTAGCATTCTTGTATCGTTTAAATAAAACTTTTCAAAAGATATTTTAAAATCACCTTTTGTTATTTGATCACTCAAGATAGTTACCAAAATTTTACCTTTCCGATTAATTCCCATTTCATCCAATTGATTAACAGAACCATAATCGACGGTCACAATTTTGGGATAAGTATTCTCGTTAAATGACGACGAAGAAGAAATTGTAATTGAAGCTCCATTAACTGAGCCGTTCGCAACATAATCAGGAACAACCGCTAAGGTTTGCCTAAACACATCTAAGAAAAGGTATTGCGCTAAAGTTTTGGCATGAGAAGTTTCAATCACCTCGTCTGATAAATCATTTTTACAAGATCCTAATAAAACTGCAACGACCGCAAACACAAACATATACCTCATGCAACAAATTTAGGTGTATCTATTTAAATCAAATCACAATTGTGATTTTTCTTTTCCACAAAACTATTTGAACTTCGTGTACTTCATGATTTTGAAAGCATGCTCATTGGCAGTATCTTTTTCTTGAGCCATCAACAATTCTTCTTTCCACTCCTCCATTGAAAAGCCCTCAAAAAAAGTGTCTGCTGTAATTGTTGCATCAACCCAGGTAATATACAATTCATCAACCAAACCGGAATCCAAGCACTGCTTGTATATCTGACCTCCCCCAATTACGAAACAGTCATCAATCTCGAATTCAAGAGCCTTCTTAAAGGCCTCCTCAATGGAAGTGCAAACATAAGCGCCTGGTGCTTGATAGCTCTCATCTCTAGTCACAACGATGTTTTTCCTCCCTGGAAGTGGCCGGAATTTTTCTGGAATTGACTCGTAATTTTTCCTTCCAGAAATTACAGGAACACCCCTTGTGGTCTCCTTAAAAAACTTCATATCAGTTGGCAAATGCCATAGCAAATCATTGTTTTTACCAATAGCATTATTCCCTTGCGCAACAGCAACTATTAATTTTACTTTCATGATTTATACAGCAATTGGAGCTTTGATATGTGGGTGTGGATCGTAATTTATTAATTCAAAATCCTCAAATTTAAAATCGAACAAATCTTTAATTTCCGGATTCATTTTCATTTGAGGTAACGACCTAGTAGCTCTTGTTAATTGCAAATTTGCCTGTTCAAAGTGGTTGCTATACAAATGAGCATCACCTAAAGTGTGAACAAAATCACCAAGCTCTAAATCACAAACTTGAGCCATCATCATTGTTAAAAGAGCATATGAAGCAATATTAAATGGAACTCCTAAAAACACATCAGCACTTCGCTGATACAACTGGCAAGACAACTTACCATCTGCGACATAAAATTGGAAAAAAGCGTGACAGGGAGGCAAAGCCATGTTTTCAATTTCACTTACATTCCAAGCACTAACTATTAACCTTCTTGAATCTGGATTGTTCTTAATTTGATTAATAACATTTGTAATTTGATCAATGTGAGTTCCTGAAGCTGTTGGCCAAGACCTCCATTGATAACCATAAACAGGTCCTAAATCCCCTTGTTCATCTGCCCAATCATCCCAAATAGACACTTTGTTCTCTTTCAGGTATGCAATGTTTGTATCACCTTTTAAGAACCACAGTAATTCATGAATAATAGATCGTAAATGACACTTTTTTGTTGTCACTAAAGGAAATCCTTTCGACAAATCGAACCTCATTTGATGACCAAATACACTCTTGGTACCAGTTCCCGTTCTGTCTGTTTTTTCAACGCCTTCGCCTAAAATTCGCTGCATTAAATCCAAATAGTGCTTCATGACCCTCTAATATTTAGCTAATTCAAATGATATAATCTACAGTTACAAATTTGCAAAAATCCCATTTAAATACATTCAATAAATGAAGTAAAGAACTAACAAAGTGTTAACAACTGCAGACACCAATAAGTAACGCTGGCTACAAAAAAAAAGAGGACCGCTAAGCGACCCCCTCTCTTCAACAATCAACGGGTAATGTTATTTTGACGCGGCCAAACTAACATCAAAGTTTATTTCATCATTTATAATTTTATCTTTCGAAAGGTCTGTGAAATAATTTACAGATCCATAAACAATGCCAAAATCAGTTCTGTTTATCGATAATTTTGCAACTACAGTAACCGCTTTTTCAGAAACAACTATTTCTGCTGGGAACATAATACTTTTCGTTTTCCCTTTTATTGTGAAGTCAGCTTCAACAGCGCCAGCTTCAACATTCGTTATAAAAATGGTCGCAGTAGGATATTTTTCTACATTAAAAAAGTCGGGAGATTTTAAGAGCTTTACTAATTTAATAGCCTGTTCTGCATCAACATCCTTTTCAGTAATTGTGGTTAAATCGATTACAACATCAGCAAACTTAACCACACCACCCTCAATTGTTATTGCACCACTAGTCACTATAACTACACCATGATGATTTCCTGTAAGTGTAGTTCCTTCCCATTTAACAACTGTTTCTGCAGTATCAATATTATAAACTCCGGAAACTACCGGTGTCTCCAATCCACGAGTTCCCCCTTCACTTTTGGCACCTTCATGATCATAGCTCTGAGATGAATCAACCCCTCCACAAGAAACTAAAAATAATGCTGCCACAATATTTAATAATCCTGCTTTCATTTGTTCTAATTTCAATTACTTAAATTCTACTTTGCAAGTATATGTTATTACAATATATGTTGCAACAAATATAGGGTTAAAAAAAACGTGCAGCAATTATCTGATTAAATACATTTTTCCAAATCCCTTAGTGAAATATTTGTCTTTTACCGAAGAAGGACCTGAGTCACCACTTACAATAATACTACGCTCTTCGAATACGTGATCATCAGTATTCAGCATAACACGGTATAAATAAATACCATTTGCCAACCTATCACCGTACCTATCTGTACCATCCCATTTAAAATCACTAATATTTCGACCTATGTTGATTGCCCCATACTCCTCCTTAGATATTTCTCTCACAATTTTTCCACTTATAGTGAGAATTTGAATCATGAATTGTTCAGGTATTTCTGAACCGGTAAGGGTGAATACAAATTGAGTAGATGTTGAGAAAGGATTTGGCCAATTTAGAACCTGAGTAATACTCGATTTATTAATCACCTCAAATGATATAGTGTAATCAAACAATCCATCACCAGTGCCAGAAATATTACTTGACCTGTCTTGCGACATAACTTTTAATTTATATTCACCATCCTCTGGAAAAGAACCTTGCAGTTCAATTCTAGCTTTATTATTTGGTGCTTCTCCAGGAACAAAAGTATACACTGAAGGGTCTAACAAAACAGGTGCTTCACTATTAGGATATTCAATAAAAACCTGAATTAGAGATGGATCATCTAAAGGCAGGTGCTGATTCTCGTCATCTAATGTGATAACTATGTACGGTTTCGGACTTACAATATCACCATCAAGAATGTGAATTCCATCAAATGTTACATCAAGAATCGGATTAATGTTATCTCTCTTGATTTCGAACTGAGCCAAATTAATATTGTTGAAATGGTACTTTTCTATCTGCCAAGAAACCTCTCCATCATAAGGATTAACTTCATACCACAACCCTGTATTCCCAAGTAAATTAACAGTATTTACTCGAACTGTATCGTAAATTATTTCTCCAGCAGCCAGCGCAGGCAATTGTTTATACGTTGCTTTCTGTAAGTTAAAATTAGCATCGATTACCCAGGAAACAACTTGAACAGGGCTCATATCAGTAGTACTAATGTTTTCAATAGCAGTTGTAAAAATGAATTCTTCTCCCTGTTCAACCGTATCCGCTAAAACAACAGAACTCAATCTCAATGGGTTCAATGCTGCTTCCGGAATTTCTTCATACAGCACTTGCCATCTCCCTAACATTTTCGGTGTTCTCAAGCTGTCGTCACTTAAGTACACTTGCAATTCAAGATTAGGATAAACACTTGCATCTATTGTGCTTAATGTAAATATGTCACCCTCAACCACACTAGTGTCTACCAGCAACAGCCTTGACCCATCATTTGCAATACCATATAACTTCACATGACTAGAATCTTCGGCATTACCTGATTCACCATCCAGAACTTGCCAATGAAGAGACTCCCAAGACAAGGCAGGACCAATCATGGTACTTGTCATTGCTCCATCTAACCAATTGTTTTCCATTTTACCCTTTAGTTCAATCACATCATTTATGCCAGAGGCAAATACCTCTATCGTTTTTGAAGGATCCCCTTTTTGCGTAAAAAATATCCAAGGATATTTGTTATTATAATTAGACAAGGAGTCCACGTCAGAACCCATATTCTGCATCAATGTTTTAATCGTTGCTGCCGAAGAACTACCGCCATTAAAAAAGTAAGGCCAATAGTTTTCACGCCAACTATACATCATAATGTAGTTACTGTCCGGCACATCATTCAGAAAACTAGTTAAGCTATCCATAGCTGGTCCAGAACCAGAGAAAAACTGAAAATTTTCTTCATTCCATTCAGCAATCTTTTTCACATATGGAATCATCTGGAGATGACCATAATCACCATGCTCATCATACCTCCATAAATCAAGAGTTACTTTATCCACAACTATAACATTTATATTAGGCCATTCGTAGGGCACAGTGGAAAACTGACATTTGGTCGTCCCATCCAGTTTAACAAGTGGATACCTATTGGAACTTCCAGCATTATAGGAATTAATACAATGGAGCTCCTTAATTTGTTCAATAAAATCGTAATTAAATTCATCAAACTTATACTCCATAAAGGTAAAGTCATTTTTACTAAATTGATGAAAATGAGATTGACCCCATCCTGATTTACCAGCTATGTACTGAAAAGAACTCCCTCTCCATGTTTTTTCTCCACTGGCCACTACAGGAGTAACTCTCCAAAAATAAACATTAGGATTTTGAATTGTTGCTCCAGACGGAAAAGTACTGAAAAATGACTTTAAACCTGTGGACGTAACAGGATCCCAATGGACAACCCCACCGCCACTAACAATATTTTCCTCATACAAATTTGGAGATGAAAAATTGGCATTAGTATCAATTTGAAAAGTATAAGTCAACACAGCTACGTATGGATCTCCAGTAGATGCTTTTAAAAGAGGAAACTGGTCTGGAATTACAGCAAATTCATAGGGATACACAGGACTTATAGCACTAGATGTAATAATTAACGGAACAGTTGCAACATTATTTAATTCTGATAATTCAGGAATCACACCTAAGGGATCTAAGGATACCTCAAAACTATTTAGTCCTGTACCTTCCAATATGCTAACAGGCATTGTTACAGACACTGTGTCTTTGTAGTATATATTAGCTATGGTGGTGCTATATATTGTATCGCCATTTGTAGGAAAACTCCTCTTAATTTGGATATCTAGCACTTCTTCGATCGCTTTCCCAAAATTGCTGACAATAATATTTATTGTAAATGAATCAACTTCATTGGTTACCTCTGTTGGGGTAAAATATATTTGAGGACCATTAATTTCTTTGTCAGGATACAAAGAATAGTCTGGCAATGTATGTGCATTAAGAATTATAGCTGGATCCCCATGCAAAGTCATGTGCATACAAAGATCTCTGTTCAGAACATTTAAGGTATCTTGAATATCAATAATGGTTTCTTTAATTAATTCTCCTACCGATTTCCCGTAACTATCTTTTGATAAATGTTCATAAAATTTTTCAGAATACAAATTTAAATAAGGAGGCACGCCAAGTGTAGAAGACCCCAAAAAACCGATAGACCCTTTACTTTCTGCCAAAACAAATCTTTCACTACCACTCCCAGTACTTGCTGTGTGAATATTCCCGATCAAGCAGGCATTTGCTAAAACAAAACTATACCTTCCTGTATTGCTGTAATTCTGAGGTTCATCTATGCTTTGATCAAAGTTAGTACCATAAGCATGTCCGAAAAAGCACATCATTGTAACTCCAGAATTGATTAAATTAGTAACAGAATCAGAAAGGTTTATTTGTAGCGGATCTGAACTAGATTTTAAGAAAGTGTGAACATTCCCCCCAAAATCAGGAGCTTCTATTATGGTTTCATAGGAACTTAAATAATTTTTAAACGTTGATTGTTCACTTGTGTTAGAACCTCCACCAAAATGCAATATGTTTTTCATCCAAGGCGCAACCGTTGCTGACTCATATTCTATTACTTTATTTAAATAATTTGTCGCTGTACCGGGAACATTAGCTGCCACCCGTCCAGTAGGAATTAGGGGTTCTAGTATACTACCATTGGTGCCATTTGTAAAACCAACATCAGCACCTAGCACACCCCACGTTGGTAGTTCATTAGTTGCCTCATAACTTGGGTTTCTAGCAGACTGCATCCCTACAGATTTACCCAAGAGCAGCAAGTTTTTAATACTTGTTCCCCAATTAAGATGGGCCTCTAAAGCAAAACTTCTTATGGCACTTGGATGTTTTCTAATACCATAGGAATACTGATCATATAACTGCTCTGCATCGATAGCCATAGCAACAAAACCGGTAGAAGACCTGTAGGCAGCATAATCTTCCGCGGGACCCATTAAGGAGTTCCCACTCACAATTAAATAATCTACACCACCTTTTGCCATAGCTAATGTCCTATAATCTATAAAAAAGGAAGAGTTTCCCGAAACAGGTTTAATTACAGCAGAACTGATAGAATTAACAGCCGCCTCTGAAGTTATTACACAAGTTCTTTCTACCCCGGAATTGGGAACAAGTGCTTCAAAACTACCAGCACCAATTTGCATAGAAATCTTTTTATGGTTTGTCAAATCATATATCCAAGCATTCTTATTTCCATTATCAAAATCAGTCACTTTAACATAATCCTTAAGACCTGCTCCAGAAGGGATGATCATTTTAAATTCAGAAGCATTGTCAAGTGAATAAGTTCTTGGGTACCGAAATTTTAAATAAGAAACAGCCAGCTTTTCCTTTTCATTTCCAGTTATGTTAGTACTTGAATGACTTACTTCTGTTGTCGAACCAAGCAATGCACTAGAAAAATCAGTTTTAAAATGAGCCACCTCATAATTAAAAAAAGTAGTCTGTACCAGTACCTGTCCTTCAATTTTCAACTCTACATTATGTGCATTCTGATACTTCCCGACGACTCGTGAAGATACCGTTGACGCAGGACCAGACGTATACGCATTAGGAGTATTAACATCCACTACATGACTTCCTTCATATGAAAAATTAGCACTTGCCCATCCAACACCACTTGACATACCAGGTGTTGCCGACCCAAAAACAGTCACTTCTCCAGTTGAAAACGTTGAATTTTGAACTAAATCAAGTTCGCTCCAAAAATAGGGAGATTCGGGGTAAGAAGCGAAATCAACATCAGTCTCTAATCCTATTCTTCTGTTATTAGTTGAATTATTCCAACTCAAATAATAATACAAGGTATCTGTATACATACTATACTGCGGATTCCCTTGATCTAAAGAGTCAGAGAATACTGCGTAATCATACCACCCATCATTCTTTTCTGCATAGAATTCGATGTAATCGTCTTGAGCTCCTCCACTTCCTGATCCAATAACGTTATCTCCACCATCAGACACGAAAAGATACAACTCTTCACCTTTACCAAAAACTTGCAGGTTTCGAGCGTCAATACTGCTAATACCTATACCTGCATTAATCAAATCTAAATAAGTTAGTCGATAGATTCCGTCCTTATGAATTGGAAATTTATAATAATTCTGACCATAATCAATCCATTGATTATCTGCACTTTGGGATTTCACAACCCCAAAAACAAGTAAAACCACTAAGATCAACCACTTTCTCATTTATTTTCTTTTATTAATTCCAATTCTCAAAGAGAACACATTGGAATACAAGGCAATAGATTGGTCACCGACATCAGTTAAAGCGTAATCTAGAGCCACTTTTTTAAATTGTATACCAACACCAATGTTAGGCTGGAATGTTTTTTTTCTCTCACCAGACAATAAAGTTTCGTCTTGAATATTATTTATTCCCATTCTTAAATACACCACTTCTTTATAATTAGCTTCAAAGCCAACCTTTGCATCTATATTGAATACGTTCCCTTTGATCAAAACGTTTCGTTTTCCATCAAAAGTAAATTCTAAATTCGCTTCAGGATATATTTCAAACTTATCTTTAATATTAAATTTATAACCTGCACCTACTAATAACTTAGGGAGAGTCAGCTCCAAAGAGTTTTCTGGAATTTCATTTCCAGTTCGTAAAAAAACCTCTTCCAGTTCCTCAGTATTAAAGCTCCAAGCATTAAAAGTATTCGTAGCATCTCTTAAAATAGCTCCAAATAGCCAATTCTTATTTTTGTAGTGCGCAGATAAATCTGCTCCAAAACCAATTGCACTGGCAAATCCTCCAACTTTTCTGTACACAATTTTCACGTTCCCTCCTACACTGAGACCTTTCGGACCCATTACTCTCCCGTATGAAAACAAAAATGCATTGTCAGCACTTGAGAACGAAGTAATTCGGTTATAATCAAAATTACCATTAGCATCAACTAAATCGAGTGTATTAGGTATGTCATCCACCCCGAATCGCACAATACTAATTCCAAATGCAGAGACGGAATCTAATTTAAAACTTATAGCACCGTATTCATATGCCGCGATTCCCGCAAAATACTCAGAGTGCATCAACGCTACTTCAATGTTGTTTTTTTGATAAACTAAAGACGCCGGATTCCAATACCCAGCAGTTACATCACCTACATTAGCAAGACTGACGTTCCCCATCCCTAAAGCACGAGCGCCCACCCCAATATTCAAAAACTCATTACTGAATTTAACCTGAGAATACACAGGAGACAATATTGATAAAACACAGACAAAAATTATCGCCAACCCTTTATTCATGCTATAAATTTAGTAAGTATAATTAACTAATTAATGGTAATCGAGAAAACGTTTTAACAGGGAACTTATTATGTGATTAATAAATTGGTTTAGTTCTTTTACATTTGTACTTATTATGAAAATAAAATCGCACATACCTAACTTCATCACATCACTAAACTTAGTGTGCGGATGCAGGGCTTCCATTGCATTTTTTAGCGGTGAAAACGAACTTGGAATTACCCTGGTTCTAGCTGCTCTCATTTTTGATTTTCTTGATGGCTTTGTTGCTAGACTCTTAAATGTAAAATCAGAGATTGGAAAGCAACTCGATTCACTGGCTGACATGGTTACTTTCGGAGTTGTACCAGGAGTTATAGTTTACACAGTACTGATAAAGATCACAGCGTTTCAACTGCACATTTTAGATTACACTATTGAACCATTACCCTACCTAGGCTTTGTCCTGACTATTTTTTCAGCAATTCGTCTAGCAAAATTTAATATTGACACCCGGCAATCTGAAAGTTTCATAGGGCTTCCCACCCCTGCTAATACAATCTTATTTTTAATGATCCCTTTGAGCACTATTTTTCCTAAAAAGAGCCCAATCCTAACTGAATTGACAAACAATCCATATGTGTTATTAACATTTGTGGCAGTCTTTTCCTACTTACTAATAGCTGAAATCCCTTTATTATCGCTTAAGTTCAAAAACTATTCTTGGAAAGACAACAAAGAAAAATACCTGTTGTTGATATCTTCCGCATTGCTTCTGAGCTTATTTAGTTTTTTAGCCCCCGTATTTATCATATTTTTGTACTTAACAATTTCAATTATACATAACATTAGAAAATCAAGCCGATGAAATTTACAGCCGAAATAGACATTATGCCATTAAAAGCATTGTTGGACCCTCAAGGAAAAGCAGTTACTAACAGCATGAAAAATATTGGATTATCTGAAATTGGCAATGTAAGAATTGGCAGACATATCACATTAGAAGTGGAAGCTGGGACAGAAAAAGATGCTAAAGTTCTTGTTGATAGTGCTTGTAAAAAATTATTAGCCAACCAAATAATGGAAGGTTACAACTTCAATTTAACTGAAAAATAAAATTTTCGGTTTCCTGTTAATCCTCAAAGATTAGAAGAAGTACTAACTTAACGATCTTTCGACCTTTTCTTCGATTGCGTATGCAATCTCCAAAGTATTCAAGCAGTTTGCCATACTAATTATTGGAGAATCGTTCATGACGGACTTGACAAACGATTCTAATTCATTTGGATTTGGACCAACTTCGTTCACTTTTGCATCAAAGGAGAATACACTATTAAGTAATTCTCCATTTTTTCCTGACTTTCTCGACCCCAAATCGAAAACTTGAGAAGTCTTATTTAAATAATCAACATTGATGAAATCATTGTGCTGATAAAAACTAGCCTTGTGGTCTAATTCTGCATTTATTCTGCTTGCTGTCAAATTTGCAATGCAACCGTTATCAAACTCGATTCTTGCGTTAATTATGTCCGGCTCTTTGGATACCACAGCAACACCTGTAGCTGTAACATTCTTGACCGGTGATTTCACAACATTCAATATAATGTCAATGTCGTGAATCATTAAACTCATCACTAGTGACAAATTCTTCGTCTCTTTTGAGTAGGGCTGTAAGCTCTGGCTTTCAATAAAAACCGGAGACCTGAAATAAGGGGACGTATTATAAAATGCATCATTGTATCTTTTTGGATTACTTATATGAATTTTAACGTCAGCTTCTCTGACTAAATCAATTATATAACTGCCAACTTCTGAACTTGGAGCAAAAGGTGACTCTATTAAACAGTGTTTTTGATTTCGGACTAAAATTTCAGTTTGCGTTAAATTCCCAATTGGATTTAAAACATAAAACGCATCAGCTTCTTTCATTAAATCTTCCAGCTGATTGAATTTTTTACTCCTACTACTGGAACTTGTCGCATCAAAATACCCCTGAAACTGACAGTCGGCTGCCATCTTGATCTGCTCAATTGAGCGATCAACATTTTTACCACCTCCTACAATTCCAATTTTTAACACGAGTTTGTTTGTTTTAAACAAATCTACAAGCTAAGTTTCTTCCTTTTCTGATTTAACTTTGTAAACAATTAACATTCTATTTTTAAAATCTACCGAAATTAAGCCATGATTGACAGTTATCGACACAAAGGAATGAGGAAAAATATGCTAAAGGAATTGTCCGTCAAAGGCATATCAAGCAAAGAAGTACTTCGCGCTATGGAAGAGGTCCCAAGGCACTTATTTTTAGATAATGCATTCCTAGAAATCGCTTACGAAAACAAAGCTTTTCCTATTGGTTGTGGACAAACAATTTCACATCCATATACAGTTGCTTTTCAATCTGAATTATTAAACATTAATAAAGGAGACAAGGTACTTGAAATAGGAACTGGATGCGGTTACCAAACCAGTGTATTAGCAAAATTAGGGGCGAAGGTGTTTTCCATTGAACGTCATCGTCCGCTTTTCATGACTACAAAAGCTCTCCTGAAAAAACTAAACATCAGGGCAACTCTTTTCTACGGAGACGGTTATGCAGGACAAAAAGCTTTTGCTCCTTTTGATAAAATAATAGTCACTGCTGCTGCACCTCATATTCCAACTGCTTTGGTTGAACAACTAGCACCTGAGGGACTAATGATTATCCCAGTAGGCCAAGGCAAGCACCAAACAATGATATTTATAACAAAAAGCTCCGACGGAACTATTACTCAACAAGAAAAAGGAGCATTTTCTTTTGTTCCAATGTTGGAAAACAAGGCTTAAAAAACAATCAATTTATATTTTCTCTCCATTCCCGTCATGAGTTAAAGCATAGCTCATCCAGTCAAAAAATGGCCTAAGAGCTTTAAAGGTTTGGTCAACTTTTTTAGCAAAACCGTCACTTAACATCTCTTCTTTAGAGAAAGATTTTCTAATTAAAAATTGTTTCATTCTTAGTAAATCGCCAGCAGTACTTTCCTTATCATAACCACGAGGTACATTTTTTAATTTTTCACCATAGACACCTTCAATACCAAAAAACTCTTTAAACTTTTTAGACCCAACAACCTTTCTATAACCTTTTTCATCAGCTACCATTGCATCTCTTATAAGCTTCATATCAATAGACTCAGGCTTCCAAAAACCACCCCCTACAAAACATTCATCAGGAGCAATATGGAAGTAATAACTTCCACGTAAATCTGAAGTAGATCTCTTATAATAACCGGCCCAATTCGTTTTATAAGGCGATTTGTCTTTTGAGAAACGCACATCCTTGTATATTCTCATCAGAGACTTTTTCCCTGAAACATTATCAATTTTATCGTGCTTTTTTAATAGCTCCAACACATCATCAGCAAAACTAATAGTGTTCTCATGTTGCTCTATGTAACGTGGCTTGCTCTCAGTAAACCATTCCCTATTGTTATTGGACTTAAGTTCCTTTAAAAATTCAAGATTTTCCTTTGTGATGTTTACTCCCATAATTTTTAAATTTCTAATTCCTCTTGATTAATGTTCAACTCATATGAATAATGACCCACAATAGCGTGTCTTTCAAACGATAAAATAAGAACATGAAGTAAATTTTTATTCTTATCATCTAAATACAACAAGGGACCATCTATCCCTACTTTATGACTGTCAATCCATCTTCCCTCGGAATCAGTTAGGTACGCAAAAAAAGGATTACTTGACACCTTACATTTTTGCGAATGCTCGTAGGTTTCATAAAATGTGTGATTACCAAAACCCATGGAGTTTTGCCATCCTTTATTTACTTCTTCTGGCCCTAATACAGGAATTTCAGATAAATCAATTCCCGATAATATTAATGTTGTGCCTTTTACAGAATCATTAACATTAAAGTTAACCTCAATTTCAAGAAAGCTATCACCACTTACTTTTGATGCAATTACCTCCCTAGAAGTAATCTTATCAGGAGACGCCAAACGACTTAATTCAGTTGTCCTAGGGTCTTTCGTGTTGTAAAAACCCGGAGGAGTAAACGTTGCAAATAATGTGCTATCCGTTAAGAAATCTTGAATCCTAGTCGTATTTATTGGGAAAATAATGTTTTGATACTTCTTGTCTCTTTCGCCAAGCTTCAAGTATTCCTCGTTGTTGTGATTGGTGAATAAAACCGCTTCTTCAGTAATTACTTCGCGAAGTTCATTCAATGAAATCTCTTGACTAGCAGGGTCGATCCACCCCTCCAAGGAAGAAGCATATTTTTTAAACTCTTGCCCATTTCTTTTTTCAAACAAATTGGCAAACAATTCTTTTGGAAAGGAAAACCATCCATGATAATAACCCTTACTCTTTCCATTCTCGTCAGCGTAGGCAGCAACTTCCCATAAATAAGTATTCAAACAATTCCTAGCGATGTCAATTCTTGTGATATTTTCTAACTCAGTCCCTTGAACTGTGAAATGATCTTCATCAAACCTCACCTGATTCCGGTTCCACTCCTGATTTACCACAGTAATGTGTGATAAATATTCATTGGACTTAAACCTATTTTGAATCGTTGGTATAAACTCCATTAAAGACAAGGATGGAAAGAAAATTGTATCACTGTTATTTTCAGTCATCATCATCAATGAAAAAGTGCTATCTGAAGTTTGTACAAAACGAATGCTGTCAAGTTTAACTTCTAAAATCTTCGAATGCGACCTCCCAATATCAGGATTGTCTGGATACTGTGAATCATCTAATTCTTCTAATGAACTGACCCAATGGTCAATTTCAATAGTTTCTTCTATTTTAGTAGCTTGAGTTATTGGAGAACTGCATGAAATGGCAACTACTCCAATTAATCCTAATGATAATTTTACTGCGTTTTTCATCCTATTTATTTTTGTGGGACTAAAAATAGGGAAGCATTCTCTTAAAGTCAAATTTGGCTCCTATAATTATCATCACATCTCGTAAATGTTAATTCAAACTGCTACCGATATAACACAATATCCCTCCTCTGTTTATTAAAAGATTATAATTTGTCGCAGCAACGACTCAAAAATCTTAACAGCTTATTTATATTTACATCACACCCTGAGATAATTATGATTCAAAATTCGATAGATAACCTGAACAGTTACATTGCAGTGACCGATGTCGTTGATGAAAAAGATTTTTCAGCAGAATCAAACCTACTTTCAGGCAGCAGTTTTGGACAGCACTTACGTCATGTACTAGAATTTTACTTGTGTTTATTTACTGGATTTAAAACCGGTATCGTTTGTTACGACGAGCGGAAAAGAGACTTACTTTTAGAAACTGACAAAGGATACGCAGTGCAAACCATAAAGGAAATTATTAAAAGTTTGACCCAGATCAATGGTGATTATCCAATTAAGGTCAAGACTAATTCATCTGATTTACCAGAAAACTTCAAACTAGTCGATTCAAGTGTATACAGAGAACTTCATTATAGTTTCGATCATAGTATCCACCATCAAGCACTGATCAAGATTAGATTAAATGAATTGCGATGCACTGAAATTGACAAAAATTTTGGCATCGCTCCATCAACAATACAGTATAGAAAAGAGTGTGCACAGTAAGCTATATAAAGATTAATAACGGATTTATCCTGACTTCAAATCGGGATGAATTAGTTTCAAGACCCGCCTTACCTCCTGCTTTTTACAATGAAAATGGCAAAACTTTACTATTTCCTAAAGACGAACTAGGACATGGTAGTTGGATAGCAAGTGACAAGGGTGGACATGTTTCTTGCTTGCTCAATGGCGCTTTTGAAAAACACAAGCGACAACTTCCTTACAGCAAAAGTAGAGGAGTAGTTCTATTGGAAAGCTTTGCACACGATAATGTTTCAACTTTTCTTCAAAAAGTAAACTTGTACAGAGTTGAACCTTTCACTTTGGTTATGGCCAGTAAAGATGCAGTTACTGAATTGAAATGGGACGGAACCAAGAAACACATAAAAGTTCATAATCCTGAAGACAATCACATCTGGTCTTCACCAACGTTATATCCACTGGAAGTTTCAGTAAAAAAAGAGCGTTGGTTTAAAGAATGGATGACAAAGTATGCTCTTGAAAAAGAACGTAACATCTACAATTTTCACAATACTAGACATGGAACAAATCCATCTGAAGATGTTTTATCAAAATTTAGCGAGGAATTAAAGACAGTAAGTATTACTGAAGTTGAAGTATCGCAAGACAAGGTAAAAATGACTTATCATGATTTAATCAGAGAAAAGACTGACAGTAGAAACTTCAAAGAACTAACCGGTCATGTTTAATCGCAAAACAACTGGAGTTGCGGTTGCAGTTGCGTGGCCACAAACCTTGTGTAAACAACCTGGTTCCTGGTACGAAGGAATAATGTCTGCTCTAGGAATCAACAACAATCACTTTTATAAAGTTGGCCATGCAGCTTTGATTTTGATCAATGACAACGATCAAGAAGCGAATTATTATGACTTTGGTCGCTACCACAGTCCGTTCCAACATGGCAGAGTACGATCAAAAGAAACAGATCATGATTTAAAAATCATCACAAAAGTTGTTTTTAATAACGGTGAAATCACTAACCTTTCTGACATTCTTAACGAAGTTAATAACAATGAAAGCTGTCATGGTGATGGCCCAATCTTAGCAAGTCAAACTGGGATTAATTTTGGCAGAGCAAAACGAAAAGTGATTGAAATGCAAGAAGCCTCTCCGCTTCCTTATGGTCCATTTATATACAACGGCACCAATTGTTCAAGGTTTGTTAATACTGCCATATTTACTGGTCAGCCTAATATCATTAAGCAAATATTATTAAAATTTACTTTTAGTCCGACTCCATTATGGAATGTTAAATGCCTAAAAAAACGACTTACTCTTCCAAAACTGGAAGAAGAAGAAGAAGAAGAAGAAGAAGAAGAAGAAGAAGAAGAAGAAGAAGAAGAAGAAGAAGAAGAAGAAGAAGAAGAAGTCAGTACAAATCTCACTTTAAAGTCAATTGGAGAATGACTAAAAACTCAATCAACATAAAAGGCACTATCCAAGAACCCAACAGGCACCCACTTATTCCTGCTACTGCTCAATGGCTGAGTGGCGAAGGCGCAGGATCCTGGTTTTATTTTGAACAAAACACCAACACATACACTATTACTCGCTTTTCGCCACACGGAAACACCGAATGTTCAGGAGTATTTACAACAGATGACAACTTTAATTTTAACCAACTCTTTGATATAACGTTTTTAAGTCACTGTGCAGAAGTAAATGTTGTGCAAAGTGGAAAAAACATTAAATTTTCATTGAAATGAATGAAATAACATAATTTTATATTTTAAGCTGGTCCTTTTGGCACCATATGTGAGCAAAACTAAAAACAAGATTAAAAACATACACATTTTACAACATGAAAAAAACAATTTTATTATCATCCTTAATGATTGCTATTCTATCATTTAGTACAGCCTTTACTTCTTTAGTAAAAACCCAAAAAAAGCACACAGGCATTGAATTCTATGAAGGAACTTGGGGGTCAGCCCTAGCACAAGCTAGGAAAGACAACAAGTTAGTTTTTCTTGATGCAAATGCCACTTGGTGCCCTCCATGTAAAGCATTAAAAAAACGCACATTTACCGACTCTGCAGTAGGAAAATTTTATAATGAACACTTTATTAATGTAGACATGAACATGGAAGTAGGAGAAGGGAAAACGGTCGCAGCCAAATATGCTGTAAACGCCTACCCAACTTTAATATTTGTAAATGGCAAAGGAGAAATTGTAAAAAAAACTACTGGATTTATGCATCCTGCAGAATTCTTAGCGCTCGGAAAAGCTGTTATTAAAAATAAATAATTCTGACTAATTTGATTAGGAACTGCGCACTTGCAGTTCCTTTTTTTATGCTTTGACTTATCGTCAACCTTCTTATTCTTTGTCGTTAGTCCGACGTTGAGTTGCTATGTATTTTAGTACAGAGATGATCAGCATTATAATTCCAACTTTTCAAGATGAGAAAGCAATAATACCGATGATAAAACATTTGAAAGTCTATGGAGGACCTGATATTAAGGAAATAATTGTTTCCGACGGAGGAATTACCGACAAAACAATTGAACACGCGTTTAAGGCTGGAGCTAAACCAATAATCAACAATAATAACAGTAAAGCAAGTCAATTAAACTTTGGTGCTTCACAAGCCAAAGCAAAAGTGTTATTTTTTGTTGAAGTAGGAACATTTCCGCCTCCCTACTTCAGTAGAAAACTTCTAAATAAAATAGAACAAGGGTATATTACAGGAAACTTCAGTACGAGAATTAAAACTGATAAATCGCAAAATAAAACTAAGCAAATCGTCTTGAATGCATCAGTATTTACGTTTAGTGGAAGTAGCGATCATAACTTATTCGTTGACAGAAAAAGTTTTAATGTAATTGGCGGCTACAATGAAAAGTTGGTAATCATGGACGACTTTGAAATCGTGAAAAAAATAAAATACAAATGGGATTATATTTTTCTTAAAAACGAAACTGAAGTATCAAAAAATATTTATAATTACAATTTATACATAAAAGTATTAATTGCAAATTTCCTCTGTTACTCTTTATTTAAATTTAATTGCTCCCCAACAAGAATATTAAAGTGCTATCAAGCTTTAATTTGTGTTAAGTACAAACGGGAATTAATATTGAACACAGATAAACAGATTCAAGAAATAGACAACTATTGTCATAAAACAAATCTTTCAAGGTGAATATTATTTTAATATACAACAGTAAGGTAGGGCTATTCAATAAAATGTCTGATTGGGCTCATAAAGCTTTTTCACCCGACACCTACTCGTGCTCTCTTTGTTCTATAACTCACCACAACTTTGGTATGAAAAAGCAATGGAAGCAATTTATTTCCAACGAACCACATGACTTTGCATTTATGTACAAAGATGAATATCTTGAAAAACATCCAAACCAAACAAACATTGACTTTCCCGCGATAATAATTGAGAATAAAAATACGGAAAACGTACTACTCTCTAGTTCCGAAATAAGCAATACAAAGAACTTGACGAAGCTCATTTCAAAAATAAAAAGTAAAATTTCGTTGTGCGAAATTTAATAGAACCTCAAGTGTTTAACTGCTTGTCCGTTAAATTGGAGTTCCTTCAAGGCAAGTATACCAATATCAATGTGTTCTTTGGCGAAATTTGCTGATATTTTCTTATCACTATCCGCAGTTTTTACACCTTCTGGAGTCATCGGTTGATCACTCACCAAAAGCAAAGCTCCTGTAGGGATTTCATTATAAAAACCAGTGGCAAAAATTGTAGCAGTTTCCATATCAATGGCCATGCAACGTGTTTTTCTTAAATAATCTTTGAATTCAGTGTCGTGCTCCCATACTCTCCTGTTAGTAGTGTAAACTGTCCCTGTCCAGTAATCCTTATCAGCTGATCTGATTATAGAGGACACAGCTCTTTGTAAACTAAAGGCTGGCAAAGCAGGTACTTCTGGCGGGAAATAATCATCAGAGGTACCTTCTCCTCTAATTGCCGCAATGGGCAAAACAAAATCGCCCAATTTATTCTTCTTTTTCAATCCGCCACATTTTCCTAAAAACAAAACGGCTTTAGGGTCAATAGCAGATAACAAATCCATTATTGTTGCAGCATTGGCGCTTCCCATCCCAAAATTAATCATTGTAATACCATCATGAGTGACGGCAGGCATCCCTTTGGTTTTATCTTTTATTTCAGCACCCGTTTCATCACAAAACATCGTCATGTATCCCTTAAAATTGGTAAGTAAAATGTACTTTCCAAATTCTTTTAATTCCATTCCGGTATACCTAGGTAACCAATTTTCAACAATGTCTTTTTTTGATTTCATCTTTTAATGTGCTTATGTACTAATTGTTCTACGCCTTGTTTTGCTGTTTTCTTCCTAAGGTATACCTTTAACGCTTCATGCAAACACTAAATTTCCCCAAATATGATTTCCGTTTAAAAAAGTCTGATGAAGGAATAACCTTTATCTTTGACGAAACCAGAAAGAAATGGTTACAATTAACTCCCGAAGAATGGGTTCGACAGCACTGGATTAACTTTTTACAACAAGAATCGACCACACCTATATCGATGATTGCCACCGAAGTAGCTGTTAAGATAAATGCGAGAAATAAAAGATCAGATATTCTCGTTTACAAAAATGATAAAGTGGTCATGATAATTGAGTGTAAACGACCTTCTGTGCCTATCAACCAAAAGACGCTCGATCAAATTCTAATTTACAATAAAAATTATTTTGCAAAGTACCTCGTTTTGAGTAATGGGATTAGCCATAAAATTTTCACAGTAGATTATGAAAATAAAAGTGTTTTGGAATTAACTAAACTGCCCAGCTACAAAAATTTGTAAATAAGTGACGAAAAAAGCAACCATTTGGCACTTTTAACGTAATTATACCACTAGGTCAAACTTATGCACATCAAATCTTTACTTTTATTACTTTGTTTATCAATTAACGTTTTCGGAAACGCAAATATTGATGACCCAGAATACTTACCTAGTACAATTATACTGAAGGTTAAAGCAGAGTATGCTGCATACTGCACCGAACAATCCATCACTCATCCCGAAATACTGAAACTATTAAACTCTATTGGCGTTGAATCCATCGCCAAGCAACATCCAGGGCAAGTTTCACCTGCAAAAACTCATAACGAAATGGGTATTAAACTTGCAGATTTGAGTTTAATATACCACTTTAAGTACACTAGTATTGAAGATCCAAAGATCATAGGGTCAAAAATGATGGGGTCTGGCTTTTTTGAATATTCAGAACCTTTTTACTTGCACAAAACATTATTTAACCCAGATGATCCTTTGATAGGTTCACAATATCATTTAACAAATATCAAAGCTTATCAAGCCTGGGACCATGCTCAAGGAGACACTAACATTGTGATTGGAATTACTGATACGGGAATTGAACTTGCCCATGGTGATATGTCTGGTAACATCAAGTACAATTACGCTGATCCAATTAACGGCGTGGATGATGACTTAGATGGATACATTGATAATTTCCACGGTTGGAGTACAGGTGAAAACAATAATGATCCGTCTTTAAACGCCAGCACGCACGGGCATATTGTAGCCGGTATCGCTGGGGCATCAACTAATAATACGCTTCAAATTGCTGGAGTTGGGTACAAATCAAAAATTTTACCAGTAAAAATATCTAACGCTTCAGGCTATTTAACAGGGACCTATAAGGGTATTGTTTACGCTGCCGATCACGGCGCGAATATCATTAATTGCTCATGGGGATCAGTAAATTCTTGGAGTCAATATGGACAAGATGTGGTAACATACGCAGCTATCAATCACAATTGCTTAGTTATTTGTGCGGCCGGCAATGACAACAACGAAGGAATGTATTATCCAGCATCATTCGATTTTGCAATGTCAGTTGCTGCAAGCAATATTTCTGACCTTAAATGGAACTACCTGTCTAACAAAGGATCGAACTATAACAAACATGTCGACATTTGTGCTCCAGGTCACAACATATACACCTTAACTACCATTGCAAATGGAGGAACTATTGGTGGTAGAGCTGGAACATCTATGTCTGCGCCAATTGTGTCGGGAGGTGCAGCTGTAGCATGGAGTAAAAATAAAACGTACACGGGTTTGCAAGTTGGTGAATTACTGAAGGCCACAGCCGACAGTATGGAGTTCATACCGGGAAATCTTGCCTACACAGGTAAGCTTGGCGAAGGAAGGTTAAACATGGAAAGGAGTGTAACAGAAACTGGATTTCCAGGATTGTACATGTATAATTTTTCTTTCGCAGGAAATAATCAGAATAAACTGGCCCCTGGAGACACGATAAGCATGGCTGGAAATATTTTAAACTTTTTAGATCCTTCATCTGCTGGAACAAAAGCAAGAGTTACTTCTACCTCACCTTATATTAAGATGGTTGATTCAATTATAACTATTGGATCAATTGCAACACTAGGAAACTTAGACATCACTCCAACGCCCTTCAGATTTACAGTTTTGCCAGGGATGCCAGCTAGTGAAATTGTTGATTTTGTCATCACTATGACTGATGGAACGTACAATTCTAAAAGATATACAGAACAAGCATTCAACGTAGATTATGTGGATGTAAACGTCAACAAGTTAGGTACCTCAATTGGCTCGAGCGGGAAATTAGCATACAACAAATTACAAGTGCAAGCTGAAGGATTGGGGGTAACCTACAATGGATCTGCGTCAATGTTATTTCAAATGGGACTAATGGTTACTGATAATGCTAGTCAAGTATCCTATATTTTAGACGGAGACTTCGATACTCAGAGCAGTTTAAGCATCGTGGATCCAGGCTCAGAATCTGATTATGATGTTCATACTAATTATAATGATCAACCTGCAACCAGCAGTTTGGATATATCTGTTGATCAAAAAACATTAGCATGGACCGAAACGAAAAGAGAGAAATTTGTATTAATTGAGTGTCAAATATTTAACAACAGCGCAGTTTCTTATACTAATATACATGTTGGCGTCTATGCGGATTGGGACATAGGTTCTTACACCAACAATGAAGCCCACTATGATGCTGTAACAAACACTGCTTATACTTATGAAATTGGAGGAGCGTTTGGAGGAATACATTTACTTGACAACTCGACGCTACAACATTATGCGTACAACAATGATGGGTCGGGAGGTAGTGCTAATATTTATGATGGATATGATGAAACTGAACAATTTACTCATTTAACAAGTGGAAATAGTCGAACTGCATCTGATGTAACTGACGCTTCAAGTTTAATTGGAAATGGCCCGTTTACTTTAGCTGCTGGTGATTCAATGGTATTCACATTTGCCATTTTAGTAGGTGATAGCTTGCTTGACATTCAGCAATCTGCCTTAGAGGCGGACACAGCGTATAGTGAAATTAGAGAAATAGACATTGCCTTATCCTCCAGTACCGATCCTGTTTGTAATGGAGGTTGTGATGGTACAATTACAATTGCAGCAACTGGAGGCGTTGGCACTCACACCTATTTATGGAATGATTCATTAGCGCAGACAACAGCTGCTGCAACGGGGTTGTGTGCAGGAACGTATCAGTGCGTTGTCACTGATTCGATAGGTACGACAAACACTATTGCGGGAATAATATTAACCGACCCTGCGTCGATACCAGTTAGTTTAGGAAACGACACAACTCTGTGCGGAGGAGACTCATTGCAATTAGATGCTGGAAATCCAGGCGAAAGTTATTTATGGAGCACACTTGAAACTTCGCAACAAATTTATGTTAGCGCAGCAGGACAATACATCGTGACAGTAACCAACATGGGTGCTTGTACTGGGGCTGATACAATTCAAGTTTTCGCTAGCAGCAGTCCTGTTGTTGATCTTGGAAATGACACAGTAGTTTGTAATGGTATCACCGCAATTTTTGACGCCGACAATACAGGACTTATCTTCTTGTGGTCATCAGGTGGAGTTTCACAGACGGAAACCTTTGGTAATTCTGGAACTCATTGGGTAGAGGTTACAAACTTTTCAAATTGTATGACTAGAGATAGTGTTGTTTTAACTGTATCAACATTGGCCAGTGTAAACCTGGGATCGGACGTTAACGCCTGTGACAGTTATAGTGGAACATTAGATGCTGGAAATCTAGGAATGACCTATTTATGGAGTACTGGAGGAACTGGTCAGACGATCGCAATTAGTAATGCTGGAACCTATTTTGTTGAGGTAAAAGATGGTGGAACTTGTGGAATCTCTGACACTATGAATCTGACTGTTGAACCTACCCCGAACATCAATTTTGGGGCAGACACCTCGATTTGTAAGAGCAGTAATTACCAGTTAGATGCAGGAGTTGGATCATCCTATTTATGGAACAATGGATTAAACTCTCAAACAGTACCAACATATACTGAAGGAGAATACATAGTAACTGTTGGCACAAGCTGCACTGACACCGACACTATCAACATTACTTTTCACGATGACCCTGCCGTTTGGTACAACAGTAGCTTTGAAACAGCTAGGAATTCTGCAGAAGGAGATGTTCTGTTAGCTTTCGGCGAACCAGCTGGCGGAGTTTATTCAGGACCAGGAGTTGCAGGAAACCTCTTCAACACTGTTGCCGCTGGTGATGGTCTACATAAAGTCGATTACACTTTCACTGAAGCAGTAAATGGATGTTCAGCAACTGCATGGGTTACCATGAATGTTAATGTTAGCGTTTCAGTATTTGGCTTGCACAATGATGAGATCACGATTTATCCAAACCCATTTAGTAATTACATCAACATCGAATTCGGAAATTCAACAAACATCAAGAAAGTTTCTTTTAACTTGTATGACAACAGAGGCAAACTTGTGGCCTCAAAATTTATTGGAGACACCTCAAATAACACAAACTACAGGATTGAAACTTACGGTTTGAGTCACGGGGTGTATCATTTAGTTGTTAGCGGAGATGAATTTTACAAAGACATTAAATTGGTAAAATAAGTTTGTAAGGTCTCCGTCAATAAAGATTATGAATAGATTAAACTTCAATGTGATAAAAGGGGCTTTTATACTGTCCCTTTTTCTATGTTCTACCGCTAGTTACACTCAAGATGATTCCTTAACTTGGGATGGACTTAACCGGTATTATCGCGTTCATGTTCCAGCTTCCTATTCACCAACAACAGCTACCTCTCTGATAATAGCAATACACGGTGGCTTTGGGTCGGGACCTCTATTAGAAACACAATCTCAACTTAGTGTAAAATCGGACCAAGAAGGTTTCATTGTAGTTTATCCTGATGGGGTTAGAAATACATTAGGAATAAGAACTTGGAATGCTGGTGGGTGTTGTGGATCTTCAGTAGCGAATAATGTTGATGATGTTGGTTTCATAAATACGCTCATAGATTCCATAGTGGCGAAATATGCCATTGATGGTGATAAAATTTACTTGACGGGGATGTCCAACGGAGCATTCATGAGTTACCGATTAGCATGTGAATTGAGTGAAACTATCGCAGCAATTGCTCCAGTGTCAGGCACAATGAATGTTAAAGATTGTAATTCAATAAGAAATGTTCCTATCATTCACTTCCATTCCTATTTAGACGAAAGTGTTCCGCATTTGGGAGGAACAGGATATGGAATATCGTCACATCACAATCCTCCTCTTCATTCGGTATTAACAGCGTGGAAAGGAAAAAACAACTGTATAAACCAGGACACAATTCAAAACGATACTGATCTACTACATATAAAATGGTCTTCCTGCCAATGCAACAGCAACATACAATTATATTTAACTCACGATGGGGGACACAGTTGGCATGGTGGTCAAAAAACAGGTTTAGGAGACGCCACCTCAACAGTGGTAAATGCGAATGATAAAATGTGGGACTTTTTTAATGCTAACCCAAAATGCTCTATATCCTCAGTTCAGCAAACAAAAAATAAAATTATTGTCAGCCCAAACCCCTTCACAAGCAACCTGAATATAAGCGTAAACCAAACGAATTTTGGATCGCAGTTCATCTTGTATAATAGCTTGGGAGTATCAAAAACTGAAGGAACTTTAAGTAGCCAAAAAGGAATCCAACAAATAAATACCAAAAATCTTCAAGGCGGATTATACTTTTTGACCGTCCAAACCGTTACGGGCTTGTTAACAATCAAAGTGGTAAAACATTAAGATTAGCTTGAATTTATCATCATGATAAAGAAGTACTTTCATAAAAAAAAGTACAATTACCATGACAAAAAAATCATCCCTTAGCTTATTATTTATAGTGCTAATAGCTGTTTCCTCTTGTGTGAGCAAAAAGAAATTAACGAAAGCTCAACTAACAATTGAAGAAAAAGAAACGTTAATCCAAGAAAAAATAACTCTGCTAGTTGCTTGCACTGAAGAGAAACAAAAACTAAGTGCGGATTTAAACACTTGTCAAAGTTTATTAGAAGTTCGAAAAGAACAGCTTGAGGATGCAAAAAATCAAAGAGATAAACAAGTTGAACAAGTTGGTGACTTAACAGTATTGTCCAAATCTGCGAATGACAACATTAAAGAAACCTTAAAGCAATTAGAAGGCAAAGATAAATACCTTCGTTTGTTGCAAGCAGCTAGAACTAAAACTGACTCTATCAACTTAGCACTTGCTATTAACCTAAAAAAGGTGTTGAAAGATGGAATTAATGACGAGGACATCAACATTGAAGTTGACAAAACGGTTGTTTTCATTAACTTGTCTGACAAAATGCTATTTACTACTGGAAGCTACACAATCAGCGAAAAAGCTAAAATCACCTTAGGGAAAATTGCTCAAATCATTGAAACCAGACCTGATTTTGAAGTCATGGTTGAAGGATACACAGACAGCCTTCCTGTTCAAAAGGAATGTATTGATGACAACTGGGACTTAAGCGTGAAAAGATCATTGTCAGTAGTACGAGTACTGCAAGAAAAGTACAACATTAACCCTAATAACTTGATTGCGTCAGGGCGTGGACAGTACAACGCGCTTGCAACCAACAGCACTGCTCAAGGAAGGTCAACAAACAGAAGAACTAGAATTATCATCATGCCTAAGTTGAACCAGTTTTACGATTTATTAAATCCAAAAAATGCTCCAGAGTAGATTTTGAATTAGTTTAGAATCGAGACAAATTATTACATTAAAAAAGGGTATAACCAGTGGTTATACCCTTTTTTAATAATTCAATTCTAACTTCAGGATCTCTCGTCCTTCTTTCCATTTACTGCACTCACTTTTCCGATTAGTAAAGTCAAACCTCCAATCACCATTAAAAAGATTACTTTCTGATAGTTTGCAGACCCCAACAAATCCCAAGCAAATACTTTAATGGAAGTCAGCACTAAGACAACCGTCCCTAAAACTTTATAAATCTTATGCTGACTGTTTATACTCATTAAGTAAATTGTCAAAGCATAAACAATCCAAGTGACCGACATCGCTAAATTTTCTGATACTAGGGAAATATCATACGCCTCCCACAGGTTGCCTATTTGAACAGTTAACAAGCCTCCAACAATTACATGACTTAGCACTCCTAAAACACCACTTAAGAGAGATTTATCTTTAAGAAATGAGTATTCAGTTGACTTATCATGTTGACTGGAGTTAGGAGACGTATTCTCTGCCATTAACTTTTCTTCATGCTTCGAAAAGTAAAAACCCATCCCTGCCATGATCATCCAAATTAATGCGCCTGCATTAAAAAATGGAAGATATTTAACTCCGAAAATAGCGATCCATTCTACTTCCCATGCAAACATGTACCAGTAAACCGTCAAACATACTAAACCAACATAAGCACCTACGTTAATTAAATGATGCTCACTCTTTCTACCAACTACAAATGAGGCAGCAATTAAAAACAACCATATAGCGCTATTAACAACGTAATTCATTCCTCCTGATAAATACATCCCTGTATCGCTGCATCCAATTGACATGACCACTGTACCTAATATCAAATAAGAAGCATTAACTACATTAATCACCCTCCCCTTTCCGTAATAAAACAATGCACCCATTCCTAAAAAAATAAAAGCGACTATTAACATTGGTAATGTATGCGGGACATTAAAGTTCCCAAAAATCAACGCAGACCAAAACACAAAACTTATTGCATTGATAATCCCCAAAAACTGATCCACACCAAATTCGTTGTCCTTTCGATTCCAAGAACCAATAGTTAAACCTATGATGTAAACCAAAAACAAAGAACCAATGTACAAAAATGGCTTAACCCAATGCTCTGGATCAAACATCAAATAGTAAGTACTATATATTGCTAAAGACATAACAAAGGCAACAACCTTAAGCTCATGCCATTTCTTCACCGCGCTCACGTACAGAGCCATAACGTTGATTATAAGTAAATAGATGAATAACATAAAATCCTGTGTGTCAGAGGCTGTAATTATCAAAGGAGTTACTAGAGCTCCAAGTGTTGAGATATTGTAAAGTAACCTCATTTCACTTCTCATTGCTAAAACACTAGTTACTATACCAATACTTATCATTGAAATTAGCAAAGCATTGGGCGACCAATTAATCTGATCATTAAAACTGACATATGCTAAGGTGGCGTATATCACAGCTGATCCCATACCAGCAACCGACTCCGCCACATAACTTTTTCCCTTTTTAAACAATTGAAAACCAACGTACACTGCGCATACACCAGCAAGAACCCCAACGGCGGCTCTGACTTCAGGCGGTAACCATCCAGCATCAGCTGCCATCTTTAAGAAGTATAGAAAACCTGTGAAAATGAAGGACAAACCCAGTCCGTTAATCCAGTTAAATTTGAATAGATTTTTCATGATAGTTGATTTAAGCGTTTAAAATTATTTAGTTATCGTGCTGTAATACATCAGTATTTAAGTGTGACTTAGAAGAAGAAGATTTCTACCTGCTACTCAACTGAACAAACCCTCCTTCATCCATGAACCCATAATATTCAGTTCCACCCATTCAACACAGTCCGAAAAAGCATGTTTAATGAATATCTTACCTTCCTCCCAAGGTTTATTTAATGGGCCTCCCGCTGAATTACTATTTAAGTGTTGACTCTTTACTGCAACGGTAACTCCAGGAACTGGCTTACCAATTGCGCCATCTTTAGTTCCAACTTGTTGGTGCTCTGTTCCCGACAAATCTTTGATCAAATAATTTGGCGTACTCATGATCAAATCTTTAAATCGAACCAATGTTGTCAATTCAAAGTAATCTCCTTTTTTATGAATTTGTATTTTTGATTGATGCAACGCTTCTTCAGAAGACATGTCTTTTGTTCTAATGGCTACGTTTTCCACCTCCAACTCCTTGATTACTTGTCTCAATTCAAAAGCTGTTTTCTGCTGATTAATTACTTTCCCGACACGAACAAAAACCTTTCTTTGTAATGTTTTAAAGTTGAACATGTACTTCCTTGAAGTCCCTGTCTTAAATGACAAAGGCGTACCCACTAAATTATCTAAATGAACAGGTATTACTGCAGCTCCAGTTACTTGAACCAAATATTCAATACCTTTTTTAAAGGGCATCAGTTGTCCTGTTCTACTCAGCTGACCTTCTGGGAAAATGCAAACCAAATGTCCAGCTTCAACTTCTTTTTTACAAACCCTTGTGAATTCAGCCAATGCTTCCTTACTTTTTCCCGAACGAACAGGTATCATGTGACACTTTCTAAATAATGGATTTAATAATTTGTGTTTATAAATACTCTCATGCATCACATATCGTACATTCCTTGGCATAGCAGCAACAATCAACAAGGAATCCAGCAAAGAAACATGATTGCAAACAACAAGCCCTCCCCCATTCAAGGGAATGTTTTCCTTACCGGAAATTCTCGTTCTAAAAATCAACTTAGACAGCGTCCATACAAAAAAACGCACAACAGCTACTGGAATTTTAAAGGCTATAAAAATCACCGTTAGAAAAGCTACCACACCGGTAAAAGCAAAAATTCCAATCGAACCCATAAAAGTTTGTAGAAATGCGAAGATCACTGCTGACAGCAAAATAAACAAGAACACCATCATGTTTGAATAAGCCAACGCATCACCAAGTTCTTCTGATGATGTTCTTTGTTGCATCCATGCATTCAACGGAATCTTAAACAAACCGCCACAAAATGCGGCCACCATTAGCAAACTAACGAATGCAACTGCATTTAAGGTCAGAACACTCAACAACAAAAGACTAACGCTTAAACCTAGTCCAGCAAAAAAAGTAAGACCAATCTCTAGTCTGTTTTGAGTAATTTTTCCCGACACATAGCACCCAAGACCAATCCCAATTGCAATAAAAGCAGTGACTAATCCAGTTTCTGTACTACTAAAACCCATAGCATCTGGACAATGAACCAAAATATTCATTTGAAGGAGAGATCCTATGAACCAAAAAATAGCCAATCCAAAAACTGAAAGATTAACCCCTTTATTTTTCTTACAACTTTTATAATTTCTAGTTAAGAATTTGACTGGATTGATAGAAGTCTTTTTGATAAATACAGGCTGTTCATCTCCCGAAACAGACTTACTTGTAATGTATCCAATTGCTGCAACAGAGGTTAACACCAAAGTAATTATTGCAAATTGATTGCTACTTAAATCAGCTATAAAGCCAGCCACTAGACTCCCTAAAAGGACACCAGTGAACGATAACATTTCCATAAGCCCCAATTTTGACGACAACTTATTATTAGCTGAAAACACCTTTATCAACCCATATTTCGATGGAGAATACAAGGCACTTTGAACCCCCATTAAAAACATGCTAATCATTACAATTACCAAATCATCGAAGTAAAATCCTGCTGAAGCAATTAACATAATAGGGATTTCGGCAAACTTAGCTCTGCTTAAAACTTTGCTTTTTAAATAATTTTGAGACAATCTTCCAGCCAACGGTGATAACAAAATAAAAGGCAACACCATCATTGCAGAAGCCAATGAAATAACCAAACTCTTTTGTTCCTCGGGAGCCCAAGAAATTGCAACAAAGCAAATTAAGTTCTTAAGAATGTTGTCGTTGAAAACCCCTAAAAATTGGGTGCTAAAAAAATTATTCCAAAGTTTTTTCATGATGAATCATTTAATTAATTTACCCTACAAACTTATTCCAATTGCTTCCAGTACTAAATTCAAGTTTTGAATATTACGTACTTTTAAACATCACAAAACATATACATAAACCACTATTTAATGAATTTGATTGCAAATTTTACGTACTTTTAAAAATGGACACCATTCAAGAAGTCATATGGACCCTGGACGACTCACAGAGAAAAGAGTTTGTGTTTTTCATCCAAAGGAACAAGTACCGAAAAGGAAGGAAAGACTTGCAACTCTTCAATATTTTAAAATCGGAAAAAAAATGCAGTCCAAAAGAAATCACACGGCAATTAAAGGCTCCGAACAGCAATGCTTATCACACCATAAGAAAACGTTTGTTTGCTCACCTGGCAGACTTCATTGTTATTCAATCCACCAGCAGAGACGCTAGTGCAAACTCGCACGTTAGCGCCTTGCTAAGTGTAGTAATTTATCTTTTTGACAAATCTCTAAATAAGCAAGCTTGGAAATACCTGTTAATTGCTGAAGAAACTTCAATTAAACATGATTTTCCAGACTTACTTAACACCCTATATTTACTTCAAATAGAAAAATGTCACCTAAAAGATGGTTTAGACATTTCTCAAATCATAAACAAATATGAAGTAAATAAAGAGCAACTGGTTCAAAGTGAAAGGGTTCAAATAGCAAGTAGCCTCATTCAAAATAAATTACAAATTGAAAGCAAAAAAGGAATTACCGTTGATTTTCAGAAAATAATAAAGTCGTCTTTACGTGATTTGTCTATTGATGATGCTGTTCTTCATACTCCACGGGTGGCACTAGCAATTACAAAAATTATTAGATCAGGTATCGTAGCATCAAAGAACTTTCACCATTTCGAACATTTTGTTACTAGCACATTTGACAAGAGTTACAAAAACAGTAAACCGCACAATCCAGCAATTAAAGCTGAATTTTTGTACATGATCGCACACGTGTATTATAGAAATCGAAAGTTCAGTAAATCTTTAAGTAAAATTGAAGAATTAAATACTGAACTGCTTCACTGTTCAAAGTCTACCGCTCAAAATTATTATGCAAAAGTCAACCAACTCAAAGCATCTAATTTGATGTTCATGAATCAAATCGACCAATCCATTTTAACATTAAATCAACTCCTGGCAAACAGTTCGAAATTGTCCTTAGTGGAAAGAACAAACACAATAACAGTGCTCGGTATTTATAGTTTTCTGAACAATGATTTATCTGAAGCAAAAAAACAGGTGGCTTTGCTCAACAAGTCCGACGAATGGTACAGAAAAAACTTGGGATTGGAATGGTTATTTAAGAAACTCCTGATGGAGATAGTCCTCTATATCGACTTATCGGAACTAGACCGTTCCTATCTGGATTTAGTCGATTCAAAAGTAAAATCGTTTGAGAGGACTTTTAAGACATTGAAAAGCAACCCTATTTTCAATAGAGCATTTTCCTATTTATCTCTCATTAAAAAAAGTCAAGGCATCTTCAACAAGAAAGAATTGACGTCAGAAATTCAAGAGAACATAGAATTTTTATCCTACGAAGAGGAGGATATTCAAGCAATGAGCTTTTATGCGTGGATAAAATCCAAGTCTATCGGTCAAAACTTTTACCATACTCTGCTTCAAGTAGCTAACAGACAATAAATGTATTTGCTTTTGAATTAAAGAATATTCTTCGGAACCCAATACCTAATCTTAGATTTCACTTGACGAAATATTGTACAGGTAGAATCCGGGTTAAAAGCAGTTGTTATTCGCCACGCATTTTCACTCTTAAGATCTTCTTCCAATGTCTTTAGCAAAAAAACAGCAAGTGAATCAGAGTGAATAATTGTAAGGCATTCCGTATTTAGGTTACTACTTCGAGGGTCAAAATTAAAGGTCCCTACTACCGATATTTCTTTGTCGACCACCATCGTTTTAGCATGTAGTCCAAAAGTGGGAATATTTCTCCCTGCCGCATAAATGCCTTGATTCATGAGTTTCAATCTTGAAGCGGCATCAGGTTTAAATTCGAACAACTGCACTCCTGTTGCTAACAGTTCTTTTCTGTCCCGCTGATAACCACTAAAAGCTTCTAATGCATCCGTCGATCCTAGACTATTTGTTAATATTTTCACCTCAACACCCCTACTTACGGCGTCAGACAGGAGCTTTCTGCTTTCAACAGTAGTAATTAAATACGGAGATTGAATATTAATAGAGTGTTGTGCCCTTTGAATTAAACTCACTAACGTATCGGTTGATATACCCCCACCCACTAGACTTCTTTCGTCCTCATTTTTACCTGGTGCATCCGAAACAAAATGAACATCATCCACCCACATCAATTCCCCAGAGGCTTGAATGTTTGCAAATGCTGCAGGAATTCCCTTCATTCGTTCTCTTATTTGCGGCCAAAAATTTTCTGGATTACAGGCGTACTGATGCAAGAACTCAAAATTATCTTTAGCATTAAATTCATACTCTGCGCTATCAACAACTTCGCTTACGTTTGCAGATAATGGGTGCTCCCAAAACTCAATAAACGAAGCCTTAACTTGCTCAACAGCTGTTCCTAAAAGCAGCACATCTCGGTCCCTAAAGTTGTACCTGTGGTCATAGTCGAAATACTCATCAGCTATGTTTCTACCTCCTGTTATCACTACCTTACCGTCAACGGTGAAACTTTTATTGTGCATCCGCTGATTAAAATCTTTGTACTCAGTTGCCGCAGAGTATAGTTTTCCAAGAATGTTTTTTCCGGTGTTAGCTGTAGGGTTATAAATTTTTATTTCAATGTTAGCATGAGATGCTAGCGCTAAGAGTTCTTCCGGTGTGGCATCAACCATGATATCGTCAACCAACATCCTCACTTTCACTCCCCTGTCAGCGGCTCTTAGCAACAAATCACTACCTATTAAACCAATGTTATCATTAGCAAATATGAAATACTGCACATCAATAGCTTCTTTTGCTTGTTCACAAAGCCAAGCCCGTGAAACCATAGCTTCTTCACCTTGCTCAAGAAGGTACACTCCAGTCTTTGTTAATAATTGAGAATCTAAGGGTGCTAATTGTTCAGCAAGAGTAGGTTGTGAATCATCGTAAACTTCGTTGCAAAAGTAAGTCTGGGAAATCTCCTTCGTTTCATGACACGAAGTCAATACGAAGAAACTAATTAAGACACACAAAATTTGTAATCGCATATCAATAAAAGTAGTTAAAAAGAGTCTCTTTCTGAAACCCAACCACTAAGTGCTTAACACCTTTACCATCCCCTGTGCCTTAAGTAATGTTTCTTCATGTTCCAGTTCAGGATCGGAACGATGAGTTATAGCTCCACCTACCGAAAAGGACAAATATTTTTCTGTTTCATTATACAGTATACTCCTAATGATCACATTAAAATCAAAATTGCCATCTGGGGAAAAATACCCAACACTTCCGGAATAAGCTCCTCGTTTGCTTTCCTCGAGCTCTTCGATTAATTCCATGGCTCGTACTTTAGGGGCGCCAGTCATACTTCCCATAGGGAAGCACGTCCTTATTAACTCAGCTCTAGACAATCCTTCTTCCACCTCACAACTAACCGTTGAAATTAATTGATGCACTTGAGGAAAACTATATACACCGCAGAGCTCCTCTACATTGACAGAACCATCTTTGGCAATGCGAGACAAATCGTTTCTCACCAAGTCCACGATCATGATATTTTCGCTTCTTTCTTTCACACTATTTGAAAGTTCTATTTTTAGCAGATCATCCTGAGCGTCATCCTCTCCTCTTTTTACAGTCCCCTTAATTGGTTGAGAAATTATTCTGGCCCCTCTCTTTTTTATGAATCTTTCTGGGCTCGCACACAATATATACTTCTCATCAACTTTATAGAAAGAGGAGAACGGTGTTGGTGAAAATTCCACCAAGTCAGCATGAATATTAAAAGGATCAATTACAGAATTTTCACTATAAAACTCATGACAGAAATTCATTTCGTAAACATCTCCTTTTGCAATATGAGTTTTAATTGAAGCTATTTTTTCAATGTATTCGAACTTAGAGAGCCTGCTCTTAATATCAACTGGTTCTTGAACAACGGTTGTAACTTTTTCATTGTTCCATTTTGTCTGATCACATAACTTTTCAAGTAGAACCTCATCGTGACTCATCACTTCAACTTCATTGTTTTGAATGCGGACAATCACTTCAGGCTCGAAAAAATACAGGTCTGGAAAATTCAATCCATCAAAATTATTGCTTGATAAATTACTTTCTACTTCATTTTTAAGGTCATAGGACAAAAATCCAAAAGCCCATTTATTGTCTGAGGTATATTGATTCAACTGCTCAAAAGCAGTTCCGGCATTGCAGGATAAAAAAGACCTTTTACCCAAGGCAACTAAAGTGTCCTCTGTATTGTGTTTTTCTTTTGTATTCCCCTCCTGACTTTGGCTATTTGAAAGGCTATTAAGTTGACTATCCAACCAAGCAACATTGTCGAAGGTCCGAGCAAACTGAAACAGTTTACCTTTATAAGTAGATGATAACGGTATTTTTTTTGTAAGCATCATTAATGCTTAATGTGACTTCTCTAACACAATTGCCTTCAGTGCCTTTACCCAGCTATCAGAACTGTTCATGCTTTCAACAAGCTGAATTTTTTCACCTCCATGCTCCTGAAAAATTTCTTGGTATTCTGTTCCGATTTCAATGATAGTCTCAAGGCAATCTGCTACAAATGCTGGCGAAAAAACCAACAAATTTTTCGCGCCACCTTTAGCAAGGTCAGCTATAACTGCGTCAGAATAAGGCTGAATCCAAGGATCCCTACCTAATCGTGATTGAAAAGCTACTGTGTAATTTTCTTTGTTTAACCCTAATTCCTCCGCTACTTTCCGCGTTGTCTCATAACAAGCTGATCGATAACAATACATACTTTCTGAATCACATTGAGAAATACATCTACCTTCAGTACAACCTTCTATTTTACAAGATTTTTTGATGTGTCTTTCTGGTAAGCCGTGATAGCTAAAAAGTACATGATCATATTTACTTAAGTCGTGCTTCGCGCCATTTTCAGCCAACACTTTCATAAACTGTGGTTTATTAAAAAAGCTGTTAATCATTTTAAAGCTTGGAATCACTTCCCACTTTGAAATAATTTCCATTATTTTCTGAGCTGTAGAACCTGTAGAACTACTAGCGTATTGTGGGTATAAAGGAACAATTACTAATTCCGAATAAGCTTTCTTTTCAATCTTACTCATCACCCCTTGCAATGACGGTGACTGGTAACGCATAGCAAAATGCACATCCCACTCTTCACCCATTTCAACCTGCATCTTACTAGCTAAATCAGTTGTATGGTAAAGTAAAGGAGAACCTTTTTCCGTCCAAAGCTCTTTGTAAATCGCTGTAGAATTACCTGCCCTGGCCGGAATTATTATCCCATTAACCAACAGGCTTCGTTTCAATTTGGGGTAATCAATTACCCTTCCGTCATTTAAAAACTCACGTAAGTATTTTTTGACAGCCTTTTTATCGGGGGAATCAGGAGTTCCTAAATTAACGAGTAACAATGCTTTCATTCTTATACTGTAAACTTATTCGAATTTCTTTTAAACAACAAAGGATAGCAATTGCTATCCTTTGAGTCGTTTGGGTTATATCTATATGTGTAAAGCTCTCTTACCTGTAGCATCCAACGCAGCTTCTTTGAAACTTTCAGTGAACGTTGGGTGAGCATGACAAATTCTTCCTATATCCTCAGCACTTGCTCTGAATTCCATAGCTACAACTGCCTCAGCAATCACATCAGCTACTCTTGGTCCAATCATATGAACACCTAATATTTCATCCGTCGTTGCATCGGAAAGTACCTTTATAAAACCATCTGTATCCATACTAGCTCTAGCTCTTCCGCTCGCTTTGAATGGGAACATTCCAGATTTGTAAGCTACTTTTCCTTCTTTTAATTCTTCCTCTGTTTTTCCAACAGCAGCAACTTCAGGCCAAGTGTACACAACACCAGGAACCAAGTTGTAATCGATGTGTGGTTTTTCACCAGCGATGCTTTCAGCAACAAAAGTTCCTTCTTCCTCTGCTTTGTGAGCCAGCATAGCTCCTTTAATTACATCACCAATTGCATATATTCCAGGAACGTTAGTTTGCAAACCACCATCAACATCAACCCTTCCTCTATCGTCTACTTTTACACCAGCATTTTCTAATCCTAACTTATCCGTGTACGCCTTACGACCAACACAAACTAAACAGATATCACCTTTTAATTCAATTATTTCACCTTTTTTGTTTTCAGCTTTTACACTAACTTCTTTTGCAGACGCTTTTACATCACTCACTTTATGACTGGTATAAAATTCAAATCCTAGGGTCTTTTTTAATGTTTTTTGAAGTTCTTTCCCCAATGCTTTATCCATTGTTGGGATAATTCCTGGTAAAAATTCTACCACAGAAACTTTAGCACCTAAACGAGCATAAACTGAACCTAATTCCAATCCAATTACACCACCACCAATAACGATCATGTGCTTAGGAACTTCTTTCAAGTTCAACGCTTCAGTTGAAGTAATTACTCTCTTTTTATCCAATTTGATAAACGGCAAACTTGCAGGTTTTGAACCCGTAGCAATAATTACCTTATCAGCAGAAACTTCTTTCGTTTTTCCTTTTTCATCAGTAACGATGATCGTATTTTTATTTTTGAAACTTCCTAAACCGGTCAATACATCGATTTTGTTCTTATCCATCAAAAAATTAATCCCCCCACTTGTCTGAGCAACCACCTCACTTTTCCTTTTAATCATTTGCTCCATGTTCACTTTCAAGTTTTTCAACTCAATTCCATGCTCAGCAAAAGTATGCTCAGCATCGTGATAGTGATGTGAAGAATCTAGTAAAGCTTTTGAAGGAATGCATCCCACATTTAAACACGTCCCACCTAAGGTATTGTACTTTTCAACGATAGCTGTTTTCATTCCTAATTGTGCACACCTAATAGCTGCAACATATCCTCCAGGTCCTGAACCTATAACTATTACTTGATAATCGCTCATAATTCTATTTTTTATAAAAAACTGATGGTAATTTCAGTCATACTAATGTATTATTAATTTACCCTTCTACCTTTATTTCATCCGAATAAATCGCTGGATGAAGAGTTTTTAAGTTATAATTTGATGCCATGACCTCACCGTATGCACCGCAGGAATGAATTTGAAACAAATCCCCTCTTTTAGTTTCTGGTAATTCTAAAGCTTTAGCAAATGTATCTGTCGATTCGCAAATTGGACCTACTACATCATACTTCACGTTCTCCTTACTTTCCGAGCTAACGTTCTCAATTAAATGATAGGCTTGGTATAACATAGGTCTAATAAGCTCGGTCATTCCTGCATCCAATATCACAAAATTGGTTTTAAGCCCCTTTTTAATGAACAAGGCTTTGCTGAATAAACTTCCACATTGTCCTACAATCGATCTTCCCAATTCAAAATGCACTTTTTGACCTGGACGTAATTCCAAAAATTCACTGAACACTTTAAAGTAATTGACAAAATCAGGTACTGGATTTTCAACAGGTCCGTGATAATCTATTCCTAAACCACCACCCATGTTCAAAAAATCCACTTTAATTTGACGGCTAAAAAACCACTCTTGGATTCCATTCACCCTAGAACATAAGTTCTTGAACGAAGTCAAATCTGTTATTTGTGATCCAATGTGAAAATGCAATCCAGACAGCTTAATGTTGTTACAAGAGCCAATCATTTCCACAACATCATCCATTTCCCACATGTCAATCCCAAACTTGTTTTCTTTTAAACCAGTTGTGATGTACTTGTGCGTATTTGCATTTACATTCGGGTTAATCCTTAAAGCTATTCTAGCGGTTTTGTTCTTAGCGGCAGCTAGTTCGTTGATTACCTCTATTTCCTGAATGCTTTCGCAGTTAAAACAAAATATGTTCAAATCTAACGCAGCGTTAATTTCAACATCACTCTTACCCACACCGGCAAAAACTACCTCATCAGAACTAAATCCATTATCAACAGCCAATTGAACTTCTTTTCCACTAACGCAATCAACCCCGTAGCCTGCTGCTACAACCGTCTCCATAACACGTTTGTCGAAATTTGCTTTTAAAGCATAATGTAATTCGAAATCATATTTCTTTGCCTCAGATTTAGCTAAATCCAATGTCGTCTTTAATAAGTCTAAATCGTAATAATAAAAAGGAGTTTCTTTTCCTTCAAGTGCTCTGTACATAGAGCTGTTTAATGATTTTTTTAGCATAGTTGTAGTTCCCTAATCATGTTATTAAAAATGATAATTAATTGCTGTTTAAGCAAAGTCAAACAAGCCCTTATTCAAAGCATTTAATGCCTTGTCCTTGTTTTCATCATCAATTAATATGGATACATTGTGATAACTACCACCGTACGAAATCATTCTAATTGGAACTGTGTTTAAAGCAGTGAATATCTTTTCAGCCATTCCGCCTTCTTCTGCAATCATGTTTCCAACAACGCAAACAATGGTTTGTTTCTTGTCTACCATAACAATTCCGAAAGCTTCTAGTTCGGCAACAATTTCCTCTAAGTGATCGTGCTTGTCAATTGTCACAGACACCGCAACTTCAGATGTCGTGATCATGTCAATTGGAGTTTTAAACCTTTCAAACACTTCAAATACACTTCTCAAAAAGCCATAAGCTAAAAGCATCCTTCCTGACTTAATTTTGATGGCAACAATACCATCTTTAGCAGCAATCGCCTTTACTCCTCCAACACTGTTATCAGTTTCTTCAGATATCGTTGTTCCTTTTGCATCAGGAATTAAAGTGTTCAATAATTTAACCGGGATGTTTTCATCCTTTGCTGGACGAATAGACTGTGGATGCAATATTTTAGCTCCAAAATAAGCTAACTCAGCAGCCTCATCAAAGGACAATTTCGCAATTGGTCTTGTGTTTTCAACTACCCTAGGATCATTATTGTGCATACCATCAATGTCGGTCCAAATTTGAATTTCAGACGCCTTGATTGCATTTCCAACCAAAGAAGCAGAATAATCACTTCCTCCTCTTTTTAAGTTATCTATTTCCCCATAACTGTTTCTACAAATAAATCCTTGGGTGATGAATATGTTAGTATCACCATGTTTTGCAATTTCTTTTGGCAAATGCTCCCTGATGTATTCCATGTCTGGCTCTTCATCCTTGTCAATTCTCATGGTATCCAAAGCTGGTAACAAAACGGAATTGTGACCCTCCTCCTGTAAATACAAATTGAATAATTTTGTTGACATCAATTCTCCCTGAGCAAGCAAAGCTCTCTCTTGAAAAATATTGTAAACCTGAACTGCAAAAGACTTCATGAAGTTAAAGTGCTCTTGAACAACAGCATTTCCTTTTGTTAAAAATTCTTCCGTAGAATAAAGTTCCTTGGTAATTATGTAATACTTAGCTTCCAATGCTTCAATCATGTTTCTAGCTTCGGACTTGTTATCCTTACTGAACTGATCTCCAATTGCAACTAAACTATTTGTTGTTCCTGAAACTGCAGACAAAACAACAATTTTACGTGAATCATCAGTGACTAAAGCAGCTACCTGCTTCATTCTCTCCGCTGAACCTACTGAAGTACCTCCAAACTTTAAAACTTTCATCGTTTTTTACTTTTAAATTACCTTCCTTTAATTTCAATTTAGTCAAGCTGTTTTGTCGCTGTTCCTAAACTAAAAGGGGTCGCAAAGATAAGACACTCAATACTTTCTTCAAACAGTTTGTAAGAAATTTTTGGAGGTAAATTGAGCTCATCCTCGAACATTGAATTTTATCTTAATTGAAGTATTCGAGCATCGGAATAACCTCCTCTTCCATAATGGAACCATTCCCATTCAACACCTATCGAAAAAGGAGTCGCATCTTGAGCTTCAATACCCGATTTAAACAGGTTACTAAATCTATATTCCGAAGTCAATGCCAGCCTAGATTTTCCTACAATGATTTTTGAACCATATGCGTACCGATTCAAAACACTTTTTTTCCGCTTATGTTCTCCATCCAAAACATCCCAGTAGGTGTAGCGAGCATACGCATTTAGCCCTCCTTCTATTTGAATTTGAAAAAACCACCTGTTATTCTCCCCAAATGTCTTAGTTATACCAATACTTGTACTCACTGAGAAAAGTCTGGCTCGATGCTTTTCAATTTCGACATCATCAATTAAAGATTTATTCCCAGTAAGCCTTAAGCTGTGAAAAGACATCTCTGAACCATGATGAATGAACAAGCTTTCATTTAAAGGAATATACACGTAGCTTCCATAGCTAACATGATACGAAAAAAACTCATTAGTCAGATAATTGTCACTTAGTAAATTCGTCTGCTGAGAAAAATTATAATAAGTTTTACCTTTAGAATAGGTCAATATCTCGTCATTTTCTTTTTTATATATTTCATCATGTCTTATAAATGACACATTTTTTCTATCCTCAGCAATTTCAACTTTGTAATTTTTTGCATGTACACTTTTCGAGCATGTATCACCATATAAACTTCCTCCGGTTCTCCAAAACATATTGGATTTAAGAGTCCAAATAACTTTTCCAGTTTCTGTGCTCACCCATGTACCATTACTAGAAACTGTATCACCAGAGAGTATATAGTCATGGTGCCATGGATAATCTCTATATTCAACACTTAACACTCCACCTTCTTCCTTAATATCCATATCATCGAACTGACGATGTTTGTTTTCAAATATTACTCTTTGACTATCCAAATTGAAGCCAATAATATATATCCATGCAGTTGTATCTATGTAATTATTGGCTTCACTATACACCATTTCAACTTCAATGCTCTTTACAGCATGTATCAGTACAAAATTTGAATTAGTCGATCCTTCAACCCCAAAAACATGGTAATTGCCCTCTATGAATACAGTTTTAGACAAACCACCCTGAGATTTCACTTCAAAGGTCAGCAATAGAAGCACTAACAAAATCAAAAATTTTAGCATTGTTTCTTTTAACATGTTTCAAATGTAATCGATATTAAAATTACTTTACCGATTTTAGCTATAATGAAACGAGAAATCATCACTACTAACGACGGATCTTCCTCTCTATTTGTTCCTGAATTGGATGAAACTTATCACTCCACATTTGGCGCTATCAATGAAGGGCTGCACGTTTTCATTGAAAAAGGATTTAAAGCAAAATTAAACGGTGCAGATCTTAACATTTTAGAAGTTGGTTTTGGGACCGGTTTAAATGCTTTACTAACTGTTATAAACTGTTCAGGGCAGAATGTTAATGTTCATTATACCGGTATTGAAAAATATCCTATCTCCCCTGAAGAAAGCCAAGTCATAAATTATGGTGAAAAACTAAACGCTCAAAAAGAATTCCAACAGCTTCATGATGCTCCTTGGGAGACCAATTGTGAAATCACCCCTCAATTCACTTTATTGAAACAACAAATGGATTTAGTTAAAGATCCCCTAGCAGGTAATTTCGATCTAGTTTATTTTGATGCTTTTGCTCCCAACAAACAACAAAGCATGTGGACTTTAGAAGTGTTTGAAAAAATATATACCCAAATGAAACCGGGGGCTTTATTGGTTACCTATTGCTGCCAAGGACAAGTTAAAAGAACCATGAAAGCTGTAGGTTTTACAGTCAATAAAACAGACGGACCTCCTGGCAAAAGGGAAATGCTTGTTGCTACGAAATTTTAATTAAAGGAATCAATAAAATACAATAAATGAGAAAAATAAAAGCTTTTCAATTAATCGATAATGCTCACAGTAACGATCCCCAAATTGAAAAAATAGATCAACAGGAAATTCCTAAGGAATTGTTGTATTCAAACAGAATGTCAACTTGGCTTTTAAAATTTGAGCCTCAAGCAAATGAAATTCAGGAAATTGCTGCTAAATGCCAACATTTGTACCGATGGGAAATTGCTAGAAGCGATTACCCTTTGGGCAAAAAAGGATACCACAGGTGGAGAATTTTCTTATACGACTACCAAGCTAACAAAGCTGCCGATATCATGGAGCAATGTGACTACTCATCAGAAGAGATTGACTCGGTAAAACAGATGGTAGCGAAAAAGAGTTTGAAAGATAGTGCTGACTCTCAGCTGTTAGAAGATGTCACTTGTTTGGTCTTTATTGATTACTACCTAGAAGAATTCTCTACTAAACACGATGATCAAAAGTTAATTAAAATTATTTTACGGACTTGGAAAAAAATGAGTCCTAAAGCCCATCAATTTGCTTTAGAGATGTCACATTCCACAAAAGTTTTAACCTTAATAAAAAGTGCTTTAGAAGTCAAATAATTTAAGATAGGTTTCAAGTATACTCAAAGCAAAATAGTTAAATTCGAGAAAAATTACGTCGATGATGAAAATCAAAAAATTCACATTTAATCCTTTCCAGGAAAACAGTTATGTCTTATTTGACGAAACTAAAGAATGCATCATCATTGATCCTGGTTGTGAAACTAATTCTGAAGAAACTGCACTTAGTGACTTTATTGATTCAGAAGGTTTAAAACCAATTAAGTTAATAAACACTCATTGTCACATTGATCATATTTTAGGCAATGGTTTTGTTGCCAAAAAATATAATTTGGAACTGGAAGCTCATGAATTGGAATTACCAATATTAGCAGGATCTCCTAAATGGGGTGAGCAATATGGCATCCATTGCGCACCTTCTCCAGAGATTACCAAATTCATCAAGGAAGGAGATAAAATTAAATGTGGAAACTTTATATTAGATGTATTGTTTGTTCCAGGACATTCACCGGGACACATAGCACTAGTAAATCATGAAACTAAGGATGTTATAAATGGCGATGTATTATTCGCGCAAAGTTATGGTCGCGTTGACTTGCCAGGAGGTAACATAGAGGACCTGGCCAATAGCATCATCAATAAGCTTTTTAAATTGCCGGATGACTACACAGTATACGCTGGTCACATGGGAGAAACAACCATCGGAATTGAAAAGAAAGTAAATCCAATATTACAATACGCTCAGTAAACTCTGGCTACAGCAGATTTAAAACTGACTAACAATACTACAATGCAAAGAACAAAATCAGAAGAATTATACAAGGAATCATCAAAGTACTTCCCGGGAGGTGTTAACTCACCAGTTAGGGCTTTTAAAAGCGTTGACGGAACTCCTCTTTTTATTACAAAAGGAGATAAAGACAAAGTATGGGACGCTGACGGAAACGAGTACATAGATTTTTGTGCTTCTTGGGGGCCATTAATTTTAGGTCATAACAACGAAGACATTAAAAATGCTGTGATCGATACAGCGCAGAATGGATTAACATTTGGTGCTCCAACAATACAGGAGAATCAATTGGCAAAGTTAATCCTAGACAACAACAGGTTCATTGATAAATTAAGGTTTGTAAGTTCAGGAACCGAAGCTGTCATGTCTGCCATCAGATTGGCTAGGGGGTTTACAGGACGAGACAAATTCATAAAATTTGAAGGATGCTATCATGGACATGCTGACCATCTATTGGTTAAAGCAGGAAGTGGCCTAATCACTTTTGGAGCTTCATCATCCGCGGGAGTTCCAGAAGGATTCGCAAAAGAAACTGTTGTGTTACCCCTTAACGACAGAGCAGCCTTAACTAAAGCTTTTGAGACTTTTAAGGACGAAATATCCTGCATTATTTTAGAACCAATCCCTGCTAACAACGGCTTATTGTTGCAAGACAGAGAGTACTTAACATTCATGATAGAACTAGCTCATAAAAACGGAGCACTTATCATATTTGATGAAGTAATATCAGGTTTCCGTGTAGGGTTTGAAGGAGCAGCTGGATTGTACGATCTAGCTCCAGACATTGTTACTTACGGAAAAATAATTGGTGGAGGAATGCCGGCTGGTGCTTACGGTGCTAGCAGTGAAATTATGAGTCATATTGCCCCTGAAGGAAATGTTTATCAAGCAGGAACATTGTCAGGTAACCCTGTAGCCATGGCTGCTGGTGTTGCTCAATTGAGCGCTTTGATTGCTGATGGTTTTTATGAAAATCAACTACAAAAAACACAGGGTTTTACAAAAATAATTCAAGACCACATTGATACAAAAGGACATGAAGCAAAAGTATTTAATGTAGGTTCTATTTTTTGGATCTCCTTTTCAAAAATGGAAAAAGTCCAAAATGCTGATGAAATTGATGCAAATAAAATGGGATTATTTAAAACCCTGCATGCTTTCCTTTTAGCAAACGGAGTGTATTTTGGACCTTCGGGATACGAAGTAGGATTCATTAGTGCTGCTCATTCTGAGGATTCTCTGACCAAGGCAGCTAAAATAATTTGCGGTGGTTTAGACGAAGCTTTTAAGGCTTAGTCAAAATATTTACCTTACATGTAATTAATGCTCAAGTACATTGTCCGTCGATTTCTAATTTTCATACCGACCCTAGTCGCTATATCATTGTTGGCGTTCATTATTAGTATCAATTCTCCAGCAGACCCAGTTGAACAACTAGCGAGATCTGCTACTTCCGAAGGGAACAGCAATGCTGAATCGTCAGCCACTGAAAAAATTAAAAATGAAATAAGGGAACGATTGGGTCTTAATTTACCTGTGTTCTACATTTCTATTAATACTTGGGCAGACTCCGATACATTAAACAAGATTTCAAGTAAGTCGCAACGCGAAAGTCTATCTTCTTTGACAAGACAGTATGGGGATTGGGATGAAATTCAAGGTTATCATGTACATGCAAAAAAGTGTCTGCAATTAATTAACGATCACCCTAAAGACAGCGCTTCATCTGAAATAATTGGGAACATGAGATTTGCAGCAATTTCATTGCTTGAAACAAGTGATCCTACAATCATTACAAGTAAAATTGACCAATTGATTGCAGGAAGTAATAAAGTACAATCAACTGAACTTGACAGTGAATTTTCAATGCTAAAAAACAAGTTTTCATTGGTACAAGAAAATAGTCAAGCTTGGTTAAATTACCTCCCTTCTGTTCAATTGAATGGATTCAACAACCAATACCACATTTGGTTGCTCGGCGATCTTTTTACTGGAAAAACTAGGAATCGATCGGGTGTCATCAGGGGAGACTTTGGCAATTCTTACTCCGACAACCAACCTGTTATTACCAAAATCAAAGGAACTTTCATTTACTCTTTTATCCTGGTAATTATATCTATAATCATTGCTTACGGAATTAGTATTCCTTTGGGTATTTACTCTGCCTATAAGGCCGACAGCTTATTTGACAACGTATCGTCCATCATTATTTTCATGCTATTTTCCCTGCCTAGCTTTTTCGTGGGGACTTGGCTACTCTACTATTTTTCAAATCCCGATCATTTAATGTGGTTTCCAACTGGAGGAGTTAATGATCCTGCAGTCTTTGACGAAAACTGGTCATTTTGGCAAAAACTTGTTCATCAAAGCCCTTATTTTGTGCTACCAATAATAACGTACACCTACAGTTCATTTGCGTTTACAAGTAGAATAATGAAGGTGAGCATACTTGATGTTCTTGGCCAAGATTACATCAGGACAGCCCGCGCTAAAGGACTGTCAGAATACAAAGTACTTACTAAACATGCTTTAAAAAATGCCATGTTGCCAATGATTACAATGTTTGCTAATATATTCCCCGCAGCTGTTGGTGGATCGGTAATATTGGAGACGATATTCTCCATTCCAGGAATGGGATCAGAAATATTCATGGCTGTGGTTTCAACTGACATTCCCATGATTGTAGCTGTGTTTTCAATCACAGGATTATTAACGGTAATAGGTTACTTGTTTTCAGACATACTTTATGCATTAATTGACCCTAGAATTAAATACGATGACTGATAAAAACTTCAGCTTTGGTAGGTATGCTTGGGAACAATTCAAGCGAAAAAAAACGGCATATGCGTCTTTTTTCATCATCATTACTTTATTTGTAGTCGCTTTATTTTCTCCATTTTTAGCCAACCACCAACCGTTGTATGTTAATTATCAAGGGGTGAGTTATTTCCCTGCCTTTTCAACTTTGACGAACAGCTCAAAAATTGACACCATCCATCTTGATAATGGTAATTTTGAGGTGATTAATTTTAATGACATTGACTGGAGGACAAAAGACAAAGAGACCGTTTTCTGGGCACTTGTACCCTACTCTCCTAACTTTACAGACAAGTACAACAGAGATTACACTTCTCCATTTGATGACCAACGGTACAAGAATAGCGCAGGTAAAATAGTACCCATCACTTTCAGGTTAAAGCACTTCATGGGAACCGACAAACTCGGTAGAGATGTCGCCTCAGGAATTATACATGGATCAAAAGTATCCTTACTTGTAGGGATTTTCTCCATGTTATTAGCAGCCCTTATTGGAATTCCATTGGGAGCTTATGCGGGTTATTATGGTAACCAGGAAATCAAAGTTACTAGAATGCAGTACTGGATGACTGCTTTTGGATTATTCATGGGATTCTTTTTTGCTTTTGTGTCAAGGAGTCAAATAATATCATCCTCTTTTCAAGAGGGAGTATTATCAGGAACTTTTCAGTTTACTCTTAGCATAGGCATCATAATTACCGCTTTTTTCACCTTCCGTTACATTGGAAAAAAAATGGCGATTGGTAAATTCTTAAAAAAGGAGGTTAATGTGCCCTTGGACGCTTTTGTGTCGCGAACAATTGAAATACTTAACTCTCTACCCAGTTTAATTTTAATCATCACTATTGCCGCTATCATCAATGAACGAAGCCTAGTAGTGCTAGTTTTAATTATTGGATTAACTTCTTGGACAGGAATTGCAAGATTCATGAGGGCCGAAATGCTAAAAATTAAAGAATTAGAATACATCCAAACGGCTAAAGTTCTTGGGTTTAGTGATCGTAGAATCATATTTAAACATGCAATGCCTAATGGGTTGGCACCAGTTTTTACCTCGTTAGCTTTCGGGATTGCTTCTGCAATACTTATTGAAAGTGGCTTGTCGTTTTTAGGAATTGGTGTTCCTGATGACATTGTTACTTGGGGTAATCTTTTGAGTCTAGGCCGTGAGGAATTTGAAGCTAGTTGGCTTGTTATTTTCCCTGGACTCGCAATTTTCGTTACAGTTACCGCTTATAATCTTATTGGGGAAGGACTTAGGGATGCATTGGATCCTAAGTTGAAAAAATAGAGCAAATCAATTACCGATTCTTCTGTTGTTGCGGGGATGATTGAAATATCGAACTTAAATGATTTATAATTAGTTTTACAAATGATGAAAAAACTAAGTGCTTTTCTGGTATTAACATTAACTGTTTTATGTTCGTGTTTACACACTGAAAACAGCAACATTTTTGAAGCTATTCAAGATTTTGACAATTCGCTAGACTCTTTGTTGCCTCAAGAAAAATCTAATGAAACAAATCATCTAATCTTATTTGGTGATACTATATTGGGGAGTCCAAAATCGGTTTCCACCAAATGGTACATATCAGACAAAAAAGATTCTGCTTCACTTATTCCTCCAAATTGTCACAATTACATCATTAGGAATAATAAATTGATTCTTCATCAGGGCTACAATTGGAGTGGTAATTCCATTTACATTAAATATTTGCACTTTGACTCCATTATTAATCAAGAACTGGTCAACCAAACTCGAGAAGAACATCCAGACACCAACTATCGGTCTTCATTAAGACTATATGATAGCAAGGGAAGACTCATTAAAAGCATAATTGAATACGTCAGTACTCAAAAGCTTATTTCACGTGATTTATATGTTTATGAGTACAAAGGAGACATAATTGTAAATCATAGACGCTCTTATTACGGTAAGGAATATAATATCGATAGCTTAAAATATATAGAATCAGAATCATTCCACACTTTCAAACAAACTAAATCCAAGCAATGGGTTTTCAAATACGATGAAAAAGGAAATTGGATTGAAAAACATCCTGAAACTTATGATGACTTTCCAGATTTCATCTATCGAAAGATTAATTATTAGCCCTCACAACGACTATTAGTATTTAACAATTCTCGAAATATTAGAAATAATAAAAAAGACTCGAACCTATTTTATCTTAACATTGAACCTACTCAACGTAAACTTAGTTATGATTACCAATACTTCTAGAAACAAAAAAGACCCAATCAATGATTGGGTCTTTTGTAGTTGCGGGGATGATTGAAATATCGAACTTAATTTGAATTAGTATATTTGTCATGTGAAACAATTAGGGACAGCGACTAATTTATTTATCTTTTTACTTCTGTATCTTAGGTCGACCTACCCTTCTAATAGAAAAACTTCTACCTGTTAACTTTTCAATCTTACTCACGAAGTGTGCTCCTCCT
>Ga0115000_10000186_pt1 | contig 56856 bp, 52 predicted proteins | sample ArcticOcean_MG_C_6_FD_89690 | JGI IMG/M metagenome (GOLD analysis project Ga0115000, IMG submission 89690) | Marine microbial communities from western Arctic Ocean - ArcticOcean_MG_CB8_128 | ecosystem: Environmental > Aquatic > Marine > Oceanic | place: Arctic Ocean: Canada Basin | collected... | reverse complement strand
CTTCGTGGTCATCATTTCCTTCTTCTGAGAATTCAATTGGATCTATATTAGACCCAATTTCAATCAATATGCCTTCTGAGCTTACTGAGTTTTCTAGCATTTCTACTACCCCAGCAGATTCATATTTTAATCCAATATAAAATACTAGATCCGCGTCAGCAATTTTCTTTGCATCTTGTGGTGATGCCTCAAAACTATGAGGATCAGCAGAATATGGCATTAAAATATTTAGATCAATATTATCATTTCCTATCTGTCTTACATATTCTGCAAGCATTGGCGTAGTTGCTAATACATTAAGCTTCTGTGTAGATTCTTCTACAACTAGTGAAGAACTATCTTCTTCTATACTTTCACATGCAATGACAAATATTGACATGCAAACTAAAGCTACCTTAAACAAGTTTTTTAAAACCATATTAAACTCCTGATATTCTTTTATAATAATTGATACGTAATGTCAAATTATGAATTACTGAATTTTAATTATATTGCTAGATTTAACCTTAGTCAATAAATAATTTTATATTTTATATGAGATAATATCTCAAATAGATTTATTTTTTAAAGATTATTAAGAAATATAAACTATATCAATCTAGTTGATTATTAATTAAATATAAAAGCATTTGAATTACTATATGGGATTTTTCCTAAACTATTACTTGTGTTATATACAATCTAGATAGTATATAAAGCTCTTACTTGTCCTGGTCTATTAAATAATTTTTGAAGAAATCCTCCATCAGTTTCACTAGATGAAATTATGACTATTTGGGGCATTCCTTCATCATTAGAAACTGAAACTATTTTATTTTCATCAAAATAGTTTTATTATGGGATCTTTTTTAGGCACCCCATTCCTTCTAGGGAATTTTTTATGAGTTTTTTTATTTTTTACCCAAATTATAAAATTATCTTCAGATATATAGTTTGGTTTTATAATTTTTATTATTTGGCTTTTTGAAGACCCTAGTAAACTTAAGACATATTCTGAATCTTTTAATTCTTGACTGGGCAGTAAGCCTTTAGCAGTTACTACAATACCGTTTTTTCTTATCAATGGAAGTGTTAGCTCGGCTAATGTAGGAAGTTTTGCTAAAGCTCTAGTTAGTACTATGTCGTATGATTCTCTATCAGATGACATACCCAATAACTCTGCTCTTATATTTTCCACAGTAATATTTTTTAGATTTAGTTTTTTGATAACTGATTCAACAAAGTGACATTTTTTTTCTGAAGAATCTACTAATTTTATGTTCATATTAGGATAGAGTATTTTTAGTGGTATTGAAGGTATTCCAGCACCTGTTCCTAAATCTAAAATTTTAATTTTTTCAGATTCTAAGTATTGGTCTTTACCAAAAAACTTATCAATTACAGAGCTATATCTAAATGATCTAATAAATAAGGTATCTCTAATATCTTCCCAGCCATTCAGACCAGTTAAGTTAAATTGCTTTGAAGCATGAGAAATTTCCTCGAAAAAAATCTTTAATTTTTCATTTACGTCTTCATTATTATTATTAAGAATATTTAATTCTTTTAAGCTTTTATTTAGTATTTGCAATTTTACTTTCGCCTGATTAAACTATGTATAATTTATTTTATCAGTATGATAAGAAATAAATTATGAAAATTTGTGTTTGTATAAAAGAAGTACCTGATTCTGACGTTCCTTCAGATAAGCTAAGAATTGATTCAAATAACCTAAAAGTTTTACCAATTGAAAATATTTCTAGTATAGTTAACGGATTTGATTTAAATGCAGTTGAATTGGCACTTAAATTTTCTGAATCAGTTGAAAATTGTACAGTTTCTATAATTTCTGTTGGTACTAATTTGTCCAGTGATGTTATCAAAAAACCAATTGCTATGGGCGCTGATGAAATTATAACTTGTGATGATAAAAAAAATATAAATATTGATGTTCACGGAACAGCACTTATTCTTTCAAAATTAATTAAAAAAACTGGACCATATGACATTATTTTTTCTGGAAGACATGCATCTGATTTTGATATGGCTACCGTGCCATTTGCACTGTCAGAAATGTTATCAATTCCTATCTTAAATATAGTGAAAACTATTAAAAAAAAAGGTGAAAAAATAATTTTAGAAAGAATAATAACTGATGGATACCAACTTATAGAATCTAAACTTCCATTAATTATTACAGCAGGAAATCAAGTAGGTGACCCTAGATACCCAACATTAAGAGGTATTATGATCGCATCAAAAAAACAGATTGTTAATTACACTTTGGATCAACTAGAAATAGCTTCCGAGGACCTAGAAATAAAAGTTAAGCTTGAAAACCTTTATTTTCCAGAAAATGAAAACAAAGTTGAAATGATTGAAGGATCTGATAGTAAAGAAAAAGCTATAAAGCTTATATATAAATTAAAAGAATCAGGAATTATTTAATAATGAATGTTTTATCAATAATATTTAATGAACGTGAAAAATTCGATGATTCGAGCTTAGAAATTTTTACTTTCATTAAATCTTTAGATAACGATAAAGATATGAATGTCACAAGCTTAAGTTTTGGAGGAGATAAAAAATATATTTCCAAACTCCCTGTGGATAATAATTTTTATGTTGAATTATCTGGGGAGAATACTAATCAAATAGATGTTTTAAAAACTATAGATTTTTTTTTATTAAATGATAAGAGATATGATTTTATCATCTTCCAAAAAGATGATATGTCTAATTATATAGCCCCAATAATTTCTTATAGAAAAAATTATCCTTATATTCCAGATATAAAACAAACTTACTCTAATAATTCAGATAATATAAAATTTATTAGACCTGTTCACGGAGAATCTGCTGAAGGGATTTATTCCGTAGAAAAAAATAACCCTATTGTTTTAAAAATTCGAAAAAATTCATTTAAAAAAGAATTTCTGCTTTCAATAGAGAAAGATATCACCGAATTATTATTGGATATAGATATAAGTCAATCATTCACAATAATAGAAACTTACAAAACTAAATCTGAAGGCTTACAGCTAGATGAAGCAGAAATTGTTGTTTCAGGAGGCAGAGGAGTAGGTAGCAAGCAAGGGTTTGAAAATATTAAAAATTTAGCAACCCTTCTTAATGGCGCAATTGGTGCTTCAAGAGCTGCAGTAGAAGCAGAATGGATTGAGCCGAGTAATTTAGTTGGTTTAACTGGAAAATGGATTAGCCCAAACTTATATTTAACTTTTGGAATATCTGGTGCAAGTCAACATTTAGCTGGATGCTCAAATTCCAAGATTATAGTTTCTGTAAATACAGATCCTGATGCTTCGATTTTCAAGTATTCAAAATTTGGCATTGTAGAAGATTGTAATAAATTTATAATAGATCTAATAGAAGAAATAAAAAAAACATCGTAGCTATTATTGAGAAAAATATTTAAAAAGATTGTTTTTTCATTACTATTATTATTATTAGTTTTTATAAATGATAAAGGCAACATAGGGTTTATTGATAAGTTAACTTCAGGCTATCAATTTGACATTTTACTTTGGGAAATTAAAAATTTACCTAAAAAATACACTTCAATTTTTAAAAAATCTGATTTATCAGAAACTGTTGTTAGAAAAGTACTTGAAGATGATTATGCTAACTCTGATCTAATCGATATAGAACTTTTTTTTGAAAAAGAAATTTCCAAAAAAATAAAGCAAAAACTTGATAAAAATTATATTTTTCCTCCTTTAGATTTTGTTATACAAGATTCGCCTAAAGTATTAGTTATTTCTCCAAGGGATAGTATAGTTCAGCAGTATGTTTTACTTATTAATTCAAATATTCCAGTAGAAAAAATAATTGAAATAGAAAATTCTATAGATAGAAGAAATTTTTCTTCTATAATTGTAAATACTGGTGGATTTGCATCCTATCCTAGTATGGTGAAAAAAAGTCGAAATTATGATTATATGATCTCTACTATTTCGCATGAATGGCTGCACCAATATTTATTTTTTCATCCCCTTGGCCAAGCATATTTTAAAGGAGGAGAAATGATTCAATTAAATGAAACTTTAGCAGATATTTTTGGTCAAGAAATTGCTAATTTACCTGAAGAAAAAAATATTTTTTATCCAGATGATGTTTATAATAATTTTCTTAAGAAGACAAGATTACAAGTTGATAAGCTGCTAAAAAATAAAGAGATAAATGAAGCTGAAAAATATATGAAAGACCGAACAATTCAGCTTCAAAATTTAGGGTATAAAACGAGAAAAATCAATCAAGCATATTTTGCTTTTCATGGTAATTATGGATCTTCTCCTTCTTCTTTATCTAATTATGATACAAAATTACTTAAGCTTAGAAATAAATATAATTCGTTTGGGTTATTTCTGGATGATCTAGAAAAAATTTCAAATATTGAAGAATTTAATAAATTGATTAATTTAAATGCCACTGAAAACAAATAAATCATATATAATTATTATATGGAATTACTAAAGAAAACATTTGGCTTAGCCAAACAATATAGACCTCCTTCAGGAGGAAGAAAAGAAGAATATGATATTTCTTTTCAAGAATTCATTGATAATGTTAAGAAAAATTTACCATTTATAAACAAACTGCCTAATGGTAGCAAAGCAATTATATTGATAGGTTTAGTAGTAATACTAATAGTTTGGGCGGCTTCAGGTATTTATACAGTTGGACCTGATCAGCAAGCTGCACTTAGGCAGTTTGGAAAATTTAATTCTATTCAAAGCAATGGACTTCACTGGTGGTGGCCTGGCCCTATAGGACAAAAAGATATTGTAGTTGTAACTGCAACAAGGCAGTTAGAACTAGGCTTTAGATCAGAAGGAGAAGATATCACACAATCTGTTCCCTATGAATCATTAATGATTACAGGTGATGAAAATATTGTTGATATTCAAGCAGTTATTCAATACAAAATTTCTGATCTTAGAAAATATTTATTTTTCGTTGATGACCCAGGAGAACCAGATAGAGGCATTGCTCCTGGTAGTCCAGATGGTGTTACTTTGAGAGATATTACTGAAACTGCTTTGAGGCAAGTTGTAGGTAAAAGAAAAATTGATGATGTTTTAACTACTCAAAAAGGAGAAGTTCAAGATGAAGTTTTGCTATTAATGAAAAGTCTTTCAGATAATTATAATACTGGTCTTGAATTAATCGCAGTTCGTTTACAAAATGTAAACCCTCCTGTACAAGTACAAGATGCTTTTGATGATGTTACTAGAGCGAGAGAAGAAAGAGATAGAATAATAAACTTAGCTAATGCTTACAAAGCTTCAGAAATTCCTAGAGCTAAAGGTAAAGCTGCAACAATAACAGAATCTGCAAATGCATTTAAGCAAGGTAGAATTGCTAGAGCTGAAGGTGAAGCTGAAGGATTTAAAAAACTTTTAGAAGCTTATGAAAAATCTCCTGATGTAACAAGACAGAGACTCTATCTTGAAATGGTTGAAAGAGTATTTCCAAGTTTTAATAAATATATAATTAATGATTCAAAAATTTTACCCTTACTAGACATAGATCCAAATAAATAATTATGAATAAAAAATCTACACCAATTATAGTTTTAGTAATAATAATAATATTTATTGCTCTTCAAGCTGTTTTCACAGTTGATGAAAAAGAAATTGCTATTGTTACAACATTTGGTGAGTTTAAAGAATCTTATACATCCCCTGGTTTAAAAACTAAAGTTCCTTTTATAGATACAGTTACTAAATTTGATAAAAGGCTTCAACGAGTTGATGTGCCTCCAGAAACTATACTTACTAGTGATAAAAAAAGAATACGAGTTGATGCTTATGCTAGATATAAGATTATAAACCCTTTGTTGTTTTTCAAGACATTAACCAATGAGACTACAGCAGATTCAAGAATAGGAAGTATTGTCGCTTCTAGATTGAGAGAAGAGATTGCCCAAGATACACAAGATGATCTTATTTCTGAGAAAAGAGATTCTGTAATGAATTATGTTACTACTACCTCAAATCTATTTGAAATTTCTTTTGAAGAAGCAAATCTATTGGAAAGTGGGCTGCAAAACCAAGATTTATACTTTTACTTAAAATCTTCTACAGACTCTTCGTTTAATCCTGTTGATGGAGATCAAAAAACACTTATTATTTCTAGAGCTTTAGATTCTTCTTTTGAAGTGAAATACTTTGTTCCCCTTAAAGATGCTTGGGGAGTAGAAATTATTGATATTAGAATAAAAAGAGCTGATTTTCCTGATGAAGTAGAATCCTCAATTTTTGAAAGAATGATTGCAGAGAGATTTGAAAAATCTAGTGGATACAGAGCTGAAGGAGAACAAAAAGATAAAGAAATTAGAGCTAATGTTAATAAAGAAGTAGAAATTACATTAGAAACAGCGAATGGTTCATCAGCAATTACCAGAGGTGAAGGTGAAGCATTAGCCATTGAAGCATTAGCAGAAGCACTAAAATCTGACCCTGAATTTTATGGATTTGTTAGATCTCTTGAAGCTTATGAAAATTCATTAAGTGGGACAACAATTATATTAGATCCTACAAGTGAACTGTTTAAATATTTAGAAAGCTATTCAGCTCCAATTAAGTAACTTACTTGAATGTTGTGTTATTTCCTAATTTAAGTTCTTCCCAAACTTGTTTAATGGATGCATAATTTGTCCCTAATTGCTGACCAGTGGTCCTTTTTCCTCCTGTTGACTCTAGAAAACCATAAACCATTCCTATTGCTAAACCATTATCATCAAATATGGGCCCTCCTGAATCTCCAGGATCAGCAGCTGCATCAAATACTATAATTGCCACCTTTGTATTTAAAGGATCGTCTTTATAATATGAGTTTCCTTTTTCAAAACCTAAAGTCGTACTCGCAGTTTTTACGTAAGAAATTATACCTGAATGGCTTGAAGGTACCCCTGAATTTCCTGCAGAATACCCTAAAGTAACAACCTGTCTTCCGATATCATTAACATCTGCTATTCTAGTCTTAATAGGTTCTAAATTATGATCTATTTTTATAGCTGCTATATCTCTTTTTTTATCTACACCAAAAACTTCACCTTGAATAGTAGTTGAACCAGGAATATTTTCTCCTAAAGGGAAATGAACTAATACAAACTTATTATTTCTAACGACATGTTCATTTGTAATTATCCAACCATCTTCAAGAACCCATCCGGTTCCAGCACTATTTCCAACAGTTATCATCAAAACTTTTGATTTATTTTCTTGATATATATTGTAAGCTAATTGAGATCCTTCAATAACTTCAGGCATTGGTTGTGGAGTAGATGTTGGTTGAGGTGTAGGAGTTGGTTGTGGAGTGGGTATAGGAGCAAGTAAAGGCACTAGTGTGGGCAATACTTCTTCTACTACATACAGATCACCACTATAAGCAGCTTCAAAAGCTTTTTCTTCTGCTATTTTTATAATTAAATCCAAAGGTAAAGGAACAATAGTTGGTGTAGGTTGAGGAGTTGCGCTAGGTTGAATAGTTGGCATTGGTTGTGGAGTTGCTGTACTGATTTTGTCTATATTATCTCTAGCAATCCTTAAAGCTCTTGCATCTATAGTTGCATCGATATCAATTGGTTCACTACAAGATATAGTAAGGACAAGTATTATCAAAAAAAATCTTTTCATACTTATATTGTATTTAAATCTTTTTTGATTGCAGACGATAAATGGTTCAATCTATAGATATTTAGACTAGATGATAGTAATAAATTATTTAATATTGAAACTGAAATGTTATCTTTTTTTGAACCCCAGCCTATGCAAGATACTAAACCTGAATGTCCAAATGTTTTACTTAAATAATTTGAGCCTCTTTCATTCATAAGGTTGCTGTCTAATCTTAACCCAAGCCCTAATTTTGCATATTTAAGGTTGCTGTTATAATCTATTCCTTGTGCCTGTACATCTATAACTGAATTTTTAGTTTCTTCTGAAATCCAATTTTTATTATTTATTAATTCATTATAAAATTTAGCTAAATCTGAACTGGTTGATATGCAAGTACCAGATATAAGAGGTATTTTATTTATTAGCAAAAATTTAAAAATAATAGGTATATTTGTTAAGTTAGATGATGAATGTTTAATAATTTCTAATGGAAAGTTAGTCTGGCTTAGAGTGAAACTACTATTTTTTAATCCTAAAGGATTGGACACTAATTCTTTAAAATTATCTTCAAAAGTTTTATTTGTTATTCTTTGTATTATCTCTCCTAAAATCCAACCAAATGTTACTTCATGATATGCAATTTTAGAACCAGGTTTAGATTCAGGGTTATAATTTTCTAGCCATCTAGAAATCCTATTTAAGTCAATATAATCATTATCTAAAAGATCATTTGCTAAAGAAACTCCTGAGGTATGAGTTAAAATATCTTTTATTTTTATATTTTTTTTATTATTTTTTCCAAATTCTGGCCAATATTTAATAACTGGATCATCAAAATTTAGAAGTTTTTTATCATGAAGTTTCCAAATTACTGCTGCAATAAAAGGTTTGCCAGCAGAAAAAATATGAAAGTTTTTATTACTATCAAATTTATTAAAATCTTTTATTTTCTGATTATTTTTAAATACTGAAATTGAAATTTCTTTTATTAATCCTTCATCAGAAAGTTTTTTTATTATTTCTAATGTGTTTTTCCCCATAAATTATGCTTTATATGGTATTGTTTGAGGCCCTTCAGGCAATACACATATAGAAGGTTTGTCAATTTTAGATTTTAGTTCTTCTATTGCTTCTTCTACATTATTCAATTTAGATAAATGTGCATCTGAAATATCTTTTTCATTTAGTTTTGAATATAATAGAATTTTATTTTCTTCTTGAATCTGAGCTTGAATTTGAAATTGCCATTGATCTGGTTGAAGAAAATCAGGATTTTTAATAGTTTTTAAAAAATCTTTTGGATTTTTGTATGATTTTAACAACTTTTCATAGTTACTGTTGAATGGAATCCCATCTGAACATTCTGATACACAGACTATAACCCCACCTGGTTTTGTAATTTGTGCAGCAGCAGAAACCCCTTTTATTGTTTGGTATAAGTTTTGGTCTAGCGGATATCCTGAGTTTGAAGTTATAACCATATCATATAATTTATCAGTTTTGATCATAGAGTCTTTTTTTACTTGATCTCTAGCAAGCTTATGCTCAGAAATCAATTCTCCCGTAAAAATTGCAGTTATATCATTTTCTCTATTTAAAGTTACATCTATTGAAAAATCTGATTTAATTATTTGTGAAATTTCAGTGATTTCTTCATGTATAGGATTCCCCTCAGTTATTCCCCATGTAGAATTTGGATTTTCTATTCGTTGATAATCGTGTAAGTTAACTATAGTCTCGATTCCAGCTAAGCCAGGAGCAATCATTTTTGGACCACCAGAAAAACCTGCAAAAAAATGAGGTTCTACAAACCCCGTAGTAATTTTTAGATCACAAGAAATCCAGTCACTATTAATTTCAATAGGCGTTCCTTTTGAAGTTATTCCAATGTTTTTTAGGTTTTTAGAATTTTCAGAATTATGGTTAACGATTGTGGAGTTTTCAAGAATATAAGAATCAAACATTTCATTTATTTCATTTAAAGTAGTTTGTCTATGACTTCCTGTGGCTATAAAAATCAATAAATCATTCTTATTAATATCTTTAAGGTTATGAATAATTGCTTTGATAATATCATTTCTTGGCTGGGCTCTTGTATGATCACAAACTGAAATGCCAACTTGCATACCTTTTTTATAAATAGATTTTAGTGGCAAGGAATTTATAGGGTTTTCTAATGCATCACATATTTTTAAATAAGGATTATTGATTTTATTTTTATAATGTGGCAATAGTATATCTGATTCTTCTGGAACATCTATTAACAGCCCTTCTTTACCATAATCCATTTTAATTTTCATTTTTGCCTCTGGTTATTACAACTCCTACATTATGAGATATCTTAAGAGCATTGGGTTTATTGATTTTTATCTTTGCTTCTATTACTTTTTCATTTTTCAAGCATAATAATGCTATGTCTTTTCCCATAGTTTCTATTAGTTCATAAGTATTATTTTCAACTAATTCTTTCACAGAATAGCTGACTGACTTATAGTTAATTGTTTCATTAATATTATCTGCATTATTGTTATCAATTTTTTTCATTAAAAGATTGATATTAATTATTAATGGTTGTTTTGTATTTTTTTCCCAATTATTTATTCCAATAGTTGAGTAACATTTTATTCCTTCTATAAATATTTCATCATATTGACTCATAGCTAAAATATATGCCTCCCTCCGTCTATATTAATTTTTTCACCAGTAATAAAATCATTTTTTATTAACATTTCTATACAACTTGTAACTTCACTTGTTTTACCAATTCTTTTCATAGGTCCTAAATCAATACTTTTTGAAATTCTATCAGGAGAATCAACAGGGGGTAAAATAGCCCCTAAAGCAATTTCATTTACCTGAAATCTTGGCGCCATTGAAACAGCAAGAGATTTTGTCAGTCCAAATATTCCGGATTTACTTAATCCATAAGAAAATCTGTTCTCTCTGGCTGTTTTCCAATCAGTTATATTTATTATTTTACCTTGTTTTATACTTTTATTTTTATAAATTTTTTGAGCCATTATAAAAGGAGCTATGATATTTACAAAATAATCTTCTTTTATCTCATCTACAGAAGTATTTTCAAGAGTATTTTTTCTAAAAGTAGAGGCGTTGTTAATTATTATAGAGATATGACCTAAAGATTTATTTATATTTTTTAATAAATTTATACAGCTGACTTCGTTTGATAAATCTGCTTTAAAAATATCTGATTTAACATTATTCTTTTCAATAGCTGCTTGTGTTTTCAATGCATTTTCTTCAGAATTATTATAGTGTAGAGCAATATTCATACCTATTCCTGAAAGATGAAGTCCAATTTCTCTACCAATTCTATTTGCTCCTCCAGTAATAAGAACATTTATATTTTTAGTCAACAATTTGAGACCTATCTTATTAAATCAAAAAATTCATTTCTAGTTTTACTATCAGATTTAAACTTTCCAAAAAGAGCACTGGTTATCATTTCCGTTCCTGGCATATTAACACCCCTCATACTTGAGCATAGATGTTGAGCTGATATTACCACTCCAGTACCTTTTGCATCTGTACTTTCGAATATAGCTTTTCCAATTTCTTCAGTTAATCTTTCTTGTACTTGAAGCCTTTTTGCAAACATTAAGGCTATTCTAGGTAATTTAGACAGTCCTATAATTTTTTCATTAGGCAAATAACCAATATGAATAGTTCCAAAAAATGGTAACATGTGGTGTTCGCATAAAGAATAAAAACTTATATTTTTTACAGTAACTATTTGATCATACTTTACTTTAAATAATGCATTATTGATAATTTTATCTATATCTGCATCATAACCAGACAAAAGTTCTTCATAAGCCTTTGCTACTCTTGTTGGAGTATCTTTTACTCCATCTTTATTAACATTATCCCCTAAGCTATCAATTATTTTACTTATGGAATCTGATATTACTTTTTTATTTATTTTTCCCATATTATCCTCCTGCTATAGACGGTAAAAAATGAACTTCAGTATCTTCTTCTAATTCTTGTAGTAAGCCTTTTCTTGTAGCTGAAAAACCACATATAGCAGCTAATCCAGGCTTTATTCTTCCTTCTTGAACAAGGTGTTCTTTTGTTCCTGGGAACATTTTTTCTAGATTTATTATTACTTCATTTAAAGTACTGCCTTTAACTTCTATAAAATCTTTATTATTTGTTGATTTTTTTAATTGATAAGGAAGGAATACTTTAGCCATAATTTAGTACCTCTAAAATCTTTCTAGGATTCATAGGAGTATTATAAATTCTTTTACCTGTGGCTGCTTTAATTGCATTAGCTACAGCACCTAATGGAGGAACTATGCAAACTTCACCTACCCCTCTTACTCCAAAAGGATGCAGAGGATTATGCACTTCTACTAATTCAACTTCTATATTAGGCATATCTAAAGCTGTTGGCATTCTATAATCTAAAAAACTAGTATTAGCCATAGATCCATCATCTTTTATATAATATTCTTCATTAAGAGCCCAGCCAATTCCTTGAACAACACCACCTCTAATTTGACCTTCTACATAGGCAGGATAAATCGCTTTCCCTACATCTTGAATAGCAGTGTATCTTACAACATCAGTTTTTCCTGTTTTAGGGTCAATTTCTATATCACAAATTCCTGTACTAAACCCATTACCAGCAGTAGCTAAATTTACAGAAGCTGTAGAAGTAACAGGACCGCCTGTTAAATTGATTTTAGAAGCTAATTCTGAAATATTAATTTTTTTATTAGAATCATTTGAAAAAAATTCTCCATCTTGAAATATAATTTCTTTTTCAGGTTTTTCCCAAAGAATAGAAACTCTTTTTTTCATTTCTTCAATTAGTTTTTTTGCAGATTCCCACCCAGCATATCCAGTTGCGTATGTAGTTCTTGACCCTCCTGTTGTCTGAGTAAATCCAATAGTATCTGTATCAGGTATTGATGGATGAATATTTTCGACAGGTATGCCTAATGTTTCAGCTACTTGCATTGAAATTGAAGTTCTTGTACCTCCTATGTCAACAGAGCCTTCGTTTAGTGCTATATCACCATCATCTTGAAGAATTAAGTCTACTGTAGATCTTCCTCCTCCATTATGCCAGTATCCGCAAGAAATACCTCTTCCGTAAATTTTATTTTTATCTCTTTTATTGATTTTTGAGTTCCAATGATCACTTTTTTTTGCAGCTTCTAAAGTTTCAATGAAACCTATTTTATTGAACAAAACGCCGTCAGTTCTTCTAGAACCTTCTTTTGAAGCATTTACTAATCTAAAATCAATTTTATCCCAAGTCATTTTTTCACAAATTTCATCTATAACACTTTCTACACCAAATGAAACTTGTGGAGAACCTGGAGCTCTATAAGCAGCAGTTTTTGGCTTATTTACTAGTACATCGTAAGCATCAACTTGTATATTTGGAATATAATAACAAGCCAACGAACAAACAGATCCTGCTGCAATGGAAGATCCAGGGAAAGCACCTGCTTCAAATTTCAAATCTACTTTACTAGCTTGGATTTTTCTATCATTTGTTACTCCAATTTTAACGATAACTTTACCCCCGGGGGCAGGTCCAGAACCTTGAAAAACAGATACTCTATCCATGATCATCTTTACAGGCCTAAATCCTGATTTTTTTGAAAGTATGGCAGCTAATGGTGGCAAATAAACTTTTGTTTTACCTCCAAAACCTCCTCCTATTTCAACTGGGTATGTAGTTACTTTAGAAATAGGTAAGTCTAAAAAACCAGCAGTTAGATCTCTAACTGCAAATTGACCTTGAGTACTTGACCAAAGTGATAAATGGTCATTTTCATCCCAATGTGCTGTAGCATTATGAGGTTCAATATACCCTTGATGTACCATTTGTAGATTAAATTCTTTTTCTATAACTAAATCACAATTATTAAATGCTTTATCAATATCTCCAAATGCATGTCTAAAATGTTTTGCGATATTAGTATTTGTAACTATTTTACCTAAATGATCTCCCTCTAAATCTTCTAAAATTATTGGAGCATTTTTTTTTATGGCCTCATCAACATTTTTCACAGGTTCTAAAACTTCATATTCTACTTCTATTAACTTACAAGCTTCTTTTGCTGTATTTCTATCTTTAGCAGCAATAGCAGCAACGGGGTGTCCTTTATAAAGCACTTTTTCACGAGCAAGTATATTATCTACGTCTCTTTTTAGGTTCATGTTGGGCATTCTTTTTTGTAAATCCTCAATATGATTACCATTGCTATTTATAGGAATATCTTTTGATGTTATTACTGAAAAAACTCCATCAAAGTTTTCTGCCTTAGATATATTTATAGATTTTATTTTTGCATGGGCATATGGACTTCGCAAAACCTCACCCCAAATCAAGCCAGGTAATTTTACATCTGCTCCATATATTGCTCTTCCTGTAACCTTATCGTAGCCATCATGCCTAATTGGGTTATTTCCAATTACCTTATAATTTTTTTTGGAGCTAAAACTTATAGTCATCTTATGTCCTTTCAAAAAAAAACCGCAAACATTAAACTTTTTTTTTAATCTTAATCAGATAAAAATTAATGATCACGGTTTTTTTATTATTCTTTAATTTGATTTAGTCAGATATTTTTCCTAAAACATTAAGAATTCTTCCTGGTTTCATTGGTGAGTCATAGAATCTTTTACCAAGAGCGTCGTGTAAAGCATTTCCAATAGCACCAATCGGTGGGCAAATAGGAACTTCACCTACTCCTCTAACGCCAAATGGATGCCCTGGGTTTGGTACTTCTACTATGATAGTTTCAATGTTTGGAAGATCTAAAGCTGTAGGCATTCTATAATCAAGATAAGAAACATTTGCTTGAGTTCCATCATCTTTCATATAATATTCTTCATTAAGTGCCCAACCAATTCCCTGAACAGCTCCTCCAGCCATTTGTCCTCTAACATAAGCAGGATAGATAGCTGTTCCAACATCTTGCAACACTGTATATCGTGCTATATCTGTTTTACCAGTTTCGGTATCAACATCTACGTCAACAATATGTGTTCCAAAAGCACCTCCAGCAGATTCTAAGTCTACACTTCCTGAAGAAGCAGCAGGGCCTCCTGTATTATCAAGATTAGAAGCTAATTCTTTAAATGTGAATTTTAATTCAGGATCTTTACTTGCAAAAAATGTTCCGTCTTCAAAATCTATTTCATTTTTGTCCAAAGACCAAATAATTGCACATCTATCCTTTAATACCTCTATAAGACTTTCTGCTGCTTTTACAGCTGCAAATCCAGTTGCATATGTAGTTCTAGAACCACCTGTAACATCAGCGTATCCTGCAGTTTCAGTATCACCTACACTTGGTCTAAAGTTTTCAACACCTATTCCTAATATTTCTGCAGCTTGCATAGAAATAGAAGTTCTTGTTCCTCCAATATCAGAAGAACCTTCAACCAAAACAATAGAACCATCACTGTTTACAGAAAGATTTACAGTAGATTTCAATCCAACATTAAACCAATATCCAGAAGCAACTCCTCGCCCTCTAACTCTTCCTGCTGCTGGTGTTCCAAGATTTGAATTCCAATGATCACTTTTTTTAGCAGCTTCTAATACTTCTATATTTCCAACTTTTGGAAATACTACTCCATCAGCTCTTCTTGTACCTTCTTTGGCTGCATTTTTTAATCTAAAATCAATAGGATCCATGTCGTGTAACCTTGCTAATTCATCAGCTACAGTTTCTGTAGCAAATGCTACTTGAGGCGATCCAGGAGCTCTATAAGCGGCAGATTTTGGTTTATTAACCACAATGTCGAATGCGTCTATTCTAGTATTTGGAACATCATACGCTGCAAAAACACATTGCACTGCAGCACCTACTGCTGATCCTGGGAACCCTCCAGCTTCTAGCTTTATTGATGACTCTGCAGCAACTATATTTGCATCTTTATCTGTTGCCATCTTTACAATTATTGTTCCACCTGGAGCTGGTCCTGAACCTTGAAAAACACTACTTCTTTCCATTACTGCTTTTACTGGTCGTCCAGATTTTTTTGAAAGAATACTTACTACAGGTTCTAGATAGACTGAAATTTTACCTCCAAAACCACCACCAATTTCTAATGGAGTTACCTTAACTCTAGAAACATCTAATTTTAGCAGAGCAGCTGTTGATGTTCTAACAGGGAACGCACCTTGTGTAGAAGTCCATATTTTTATTCTATCTTCTTCATCCCAGTGAGCAGTCGCGTTATGAGGTTCAATGTATCCTTGATGAACCATCTGAAGAGTAAATGTCCTCTCAACTACATTCTCTGCACTTGCAAATGCTTTATCAGCATCACCAAACTCATGTCTAGTTATTGATGCAACATTTGTATTTTTTACCTTTTTCCCTAAATGATCACCTACAAGAGAATTTAATAATATAGGAGCACCTTCTTTAGTAGCATCTTCTACATTAGTAACAGCATCAAGAATATCGTATTCAACTTTAATTTTTGATGCTGCATAATCTGCAACATATCTGTCTATTGCAGCTACAGCAGCCACTGCGTGACCTTTATATAATACTTTTTGTGTAGCCATGATGTTTTCTGAAGACCATGCGACATTTTCAGTACCTTCTCCATGATCAATAAATTGATCTTCCTGTTGAGGGAGGTCTTTTCCAGTCATTACCGCAAACACTCCGTCTATTTTTTCTGCTTCAGATGTGTCAATATTTTTTATAACTGCATGAGCATTAGGGCTTCTAACTATTGATGCCCAAATTAATCCCGGAAGCTTTACGTCTGCTCCATAAATAGCTCTTCCTGTTACTTTATCGTAACCATCATGTCTAATAGGGTTTGTTCCTATTACTTTATATTTTTTTGAATCTGATACATTTACCATATCTTTACTCCTTATTATGAATTTTCAGCAACTTTTTTAACTGCTTTAATAATATTTTCGTAACCAGTACATCTACAAAGATTTCCTGCTAACCAGTGCCTAATTCTTTCTTCGCTTGGGTCAGGTTCATTATCTAAAAGACCTTTCGCAGCAACTAGAAATCCTGGTGTGCAAATTCCACATTGCAATGCAGCTTCTTCTAAAAATGCTTGTTGTAATGGATGAAGCCCTTCAGCAGTTGCCATTCCTTCAACTGTTTCAACGTTTTGACCTTCAACTTCAGCTGCTAGAACTAAGCAAGAGTCAACAATTTTACCGTTAACTGATACTGTACAAGCACCGCAGTTTCCATCAAGACATCCTTCTTTGCTACCAGTTAATCCTACAATTTCCCTTAATGCGTCTAATAAACTTACATATGGGTCTGTTAAGAATTCTTCTGGCTGACCATTTATTGTTGTTTTTACATGAATTTTTTGTATAGACATAATTATCCCTCTATTCTTTCTAATGATTTATTTAGTGTTCTAAGGGCTATAACCTCCACTAAATGCTGTCTTTGTTCTATAGTACCTCTCATATCCTCAATCGGTGAACATTCACTTCTTGCTATTGCTGCAGCTTCTTTAAATGAAGCTTCATTTGCTTGTTTTCCTATAAGAAAACTGGAAGCTTTCTTCGCAAAAATAGGCGTTGGGCCAACAGAAGCTAAAGCTATTCTTGCTTCTGAAATTTTTCCACCTTCTACTAGTATGCTTGATGCAACAGCAGCAACGGCTATATCCATTTCATTTCTTGGTATAAATCTTTCATATGCTGATCCAAACCCTTTTCCTTTATTAGGCACAGATATAGACACCAGCATCTCTCCTTTAGCAAGAGCATTTCTTCCAGGGCCAGTACAAAATTCTTCTACAGGAACACTTCTTGATCCTGATTCCCCTTGTATGTTTGCTACAGCTGAGTGAACTATTAGTGGACCTATACCATCAGCTGAAGGTGTAGCATTACATAAATTACCACCGAATCCTGACCTGGATTGAATCTGTATGCCACCAATTAAAGTAGCCGCATCAATTAGTCCTGGGTAATTTTTAGAAATGTCATCATCATCATATAATTGATAACATGGAACCGCTGAACCAATCACTATGCCTTCGTTATTACTAGTAACTTCAGTCAATTCAGGTATTTTTTTAATATCAACCACCATGTCTAAATCAAATTTACCTCCTCTTATTTGAACAAGTAGGTCTGTTCCTCCTGCCATAGGTCTGGCCTTATCGCCATGTTTTGTTAAAATCTCTACAGCTTCTTTTACTGTAGAAGGTGCCGCATATGCAAATGGATGCATCTCGTCTCCTTTCGCTTATTATCTCTATTTAAATCTTCTTGTATCTTGCTATCAGTTTATAAGGCATTAGTAAAGAGTCAAAGAGAAAAAGAAATTATTTTGGGGGAATTTTTATCTTTTTCTCTTAAATAAGAATAAAAAAGATAAAATTGCTCCAAAAAATATTATTAAAAAGCTTGTTACGCCTATAAACCTAAAAGAAAATGAAATGGAAATAGACTCTGCTAAGTATCCAACTAAAATTACACCAAGCGATACTGAACCCCACGTTAGTTGGTTTATGCTCATTATTCTGCCTCTAAACTCTTCTTTAACATTTGACTGAATTATTGTAGAACCTAGTGTAGTAAATATTACTTTTGAAAATGAAATAATTGAAAATATTATAAAAATATAAACTATCCCAAAGTTAGTACTAAGTAAAATTAATGAAACTGATAAAATAATTCCAAAAAAGAAATATAGTATATATTGATTAATTTTTTGACCAAATAAAATCAATAAAGAAGTAGATACTAAACCGGAAATTCCTCCAAATAACAAAAGGTTGCCATAAGTTTCAGAGTTTCCATTTAATAAATCAGTTGTAACTGCTGGTAGCAAAACGTCAAACGAACCTGCTGTAATTCCAAAGAAGAAACCAATCAAGATAAAAACAAATATAATAGGAGTCTTGAATAAATATCTTACTCCAGATAAAAGATCTGATAGAACACTTTTATTATTATTATTAGCTAAATGAACGCTTGGATCCATTTTCTTTAAAGTTATGAATGTAAGTAAATATGAAATTCCTATTATTAGGAATAATCCTTCTAAACCAAAACCTTTTACTATTGGATGAAATAGTGAAGGTCCAATAATTCCTGAAACTCCAAATATAATAGAATACATTGATATTCCAACTGCCAAGAATTTCTTATCAACTAATCTTGCTATCATTGATGATCTTGAAGGAATATCTATTGCTAGTAGAATTCCAGTTATAATAGACAAAAGTATTAAAATTGTTGGATTCATTAGCTCTAAGAAAATTAGAATTGCAGTAAGGACAGTTATTACACAAAACATTAATCTTGTGATTCTTATTATTTTCAATCTATTATATTTGTCAGCTAAGACACCTCCAAAAATACTCAATAATAAAACAGGTGTGTAAACAGCACTAGAAACTATCCCCAACATTGTTTCTGAATCAGTCATTGTTCGCATTAACCATAAACGACCATAAATTAGAGCCCACATTCCAATATTTGAAAATAATGCAGCTATCCAAAAAAGTCTGTACTCTTTTGATAAAAATAAAAGTATAAAAGGTTGATTCTTAAGCTTCATACTGAAAAATTTTATTACTATAAAAGTTGATATTACCGCCTAAATTTTTGTTAATTAATATTTTCTTTGTTAATAGATGTAAGCCATAATCCCAAGTAAACCCTATTGCTCCATGTAATTGATGAGCAGTCCAGGATACTTGACTTATTTTTTCATCGCAAATAATTTTACATAATAAAGATAGCTTTTTAAATTTTTCTGAATATATTTCTTTTGAGGCAAATCTTATTAATTCTCTTGCTTCATTAATATTTATATACATATCAGATAAATTGTGCTGGACTGATTGAAATGATCCAATTTTAGTATTGAATTGTTCTCTGTTTTTTACATAATTTAAAGTTATATCAAGAATGTGTTCGGCAGCTCCTATGGTTTCAGAGCATTTTGAAATTAGAGTATGATAGTACATAAAATCAATAATATTATTACAATTTTTATTTGTACCTATAAGGTTTTTTTCGCTAATATGAAAATCTCTAATTTTAAGATCATATATTTCTTCTCCTATTAAGCTCGTTTTATGTTCTAATATCTCAAAATAATCTGAAGGAATTATGACTACCTGTTCTCCTGATTTTGATTTTGCTATCATCATAATATTTGAAGATTCTTTATAAAAAGGTACATTAGATAAAGTTCCATTTAAAAGAGTTTTTTCTTTAATTTTAGAAATAGAAGGAAGATCTTTTTTATGAATATATTGTTCTAAAATATTGGATGTTAAAATTTCTTCAGAATTAGATAATTGGGCAATTAAAGTTTGAAATTTTTCACTATCAAATTTTTGAAGAGTCAAAATACCTGAGATGGAATTTTCTATTACAGGACCTTCGCATAAATTATATCCCCACTTTTCTAACATGAGACAGAAATCAAAAAAACTTAATCCATATCCTCCATAATTTTCCTCAGTAAGCATTCCAATATAACCTAATTCTAAAAGTTCATTCCAACCATATTTATAATGAGATTTTTTTTCAGCTTTATTATTTAATAATTTGAAATCAACTTTTTTTTCAAGCTTATCTTGTAGGGATTTAATTATCATTTTTTGAGATTCATTAATACTAAAGTCCATTATTTTGGCAACCCCAACCCTCTTTGAGCAATGATATTTTTTTGTATTTCAGTTGTACCACCAAGAATTCCTCCAGATACAAAAAAAAGTCTATTTTTTATTATTCTTTCTGCAAAATAATCTTTATTATTATTATTTATATATATTGATTTTGTATTTAATAATTCGAATGCGAAATCATGAATTTTTATATTTATTTCTGTAGCTAAAATTTTACTGATAGATGGTTCCATATGTATGGAATTACTTTGTTCTTTTATCCATAGTGCCTTATATGTCATAATTTTTGCAGATTCTAAACTAGATTTTAATAATGCAAATTTAACTTTATATAAATTGTTTTCTAATAAATTTCTTTTTTTACAATAATTCAATAAATCATCAAAGCATCTTTCTGCCCAACCAATATAATCTATTCCTGATCGTTCAAAATTTAATAAATCTAAGGCGATCATCCATCCTTGGTGTAGCTTACCTACAACATTGCTTGCAGAAACTTTTACGTTATCTAACACCACTTCATTGAATGATGATTTACCGGAAATATTTCTTATTGGATTTATCATAATTCCTTTATCATTCATATCTAGTAGTACTAAAGATAATCCCTCATGCTTTTTACTTCCTTCTTGGGTCCTAACTAGTATAAACATTCTATTTGCTCTATGAGCTAAAGTTGTCCATACTTTAGTTCCAGTAATTGTTATAGTATTGGTTTCTTCATCGTATTTTCCTTTTGTATTAATTGAGGCAAGATCAGATCCTGAATTGGGTTCAGAGTATCCTTGGCACCATTGAGCATCTCCTTTAGTAATTTCATTTAAATATTTTTCTTTTTGAAAATCAGTTCCATATTTTAGTAGTGTAGGACCAATCATACGCACACCAAATCTATCATTACCTGGCGCCATTCTATAAGACATTGTTTCAGAAAGTATTATAGATTGAGTAAAACTTTTATCTAAACCTCCATATTCGATTGGCCAAGAAGGAGCTATCCATTTTTTTTCAGATAAGGATTTTTTGATTTTTTTTGACAGCTCCCAATGATTATCTAATGTTTCATCAGGATACTCTTGCCAATCTTCAGGGAGATGTTTATTGATAAGGCTATCTAATTTTTTTTTAAATAATAAATCGTCTTTTGAAAACATAAGAATTTGAAATTTTAACTAAATGATACATAAAGTAATAAATAAAACATCTTAGATAGGTATTTCATTGTTTCTTTTTTCAAACTCATCTATTGAATTGATTCTACGTATATTATTAGTTTTACTTACACTTTGTTTATTGTTTATTTTGATATCACTTGAAATCTTTGATGATTCAAATCCAAACCTATCAAATGAAAGTTGGGATTTGATTTTTGGGAATTTTTGAAATGGAAATCCTGCAGTTCTAGCAAGTAAATTCAAAAGTGTTTTTGAAGCTCCTCTTGGTTTATATAAACCTTTCTCCCATTCACTTATTGTTTGTTGCCTTACCCCAAGCTCATTTGCAAGTTTAGTTTGAGAATTTCCTATATGTACTCTTAATGCCAAAACAGTTTTAGAGTTCCATTCAAAATTATTAATTGTATTAGTGTTATTGATAACCATAGAAGTAGGATAATAAAAAACAAAAAATATTACATAGTAACTTTATTGCAATATTTTCTGATTTTTTATAATTCTATATTTGAAAAATCCTCCACTTTACTATTTTTAGGTCCAACTTTTGAAATACACAGATTATCTTTAACAAATATCTCTTGCGCAAGAACTTTAATTTCATTTAGAGTTACTTTATTGATCTTTGATACTATTTCATTTACCTCTGTTACTTTATTGGATAGTATTTTTTGAGTTCCTAAAAAACTAGAAATTGAACTACTATTTTCTAATCTTAATAAAAGCCTTCCAACTGAGAGATTTTTTGCTGAATCTAATTCTTCTTGATCAATTTTTAGATTTATAATATTATTCAATTCATTAAATATTAATTTAATAACTTCTAACAAATTCTTATCATCTACTCCTGCTTCAAAATAAATTACTCCCGTGTCGCTATACAAATCAATGGAAGAATGTATGTCATAAGCAAGTCCTCTTTTTTCTCTAATTTCTTCAAAAAGTCTACTACTCATAGATTCTCCTAATATAACTGAAATAAGTGATAAAGCATATTTTTTTTCACTTAAATAACTAGGAGATTTGAATCCAATTATAACTATTGATTGTTCTATTTCTTTCTGTACCGAAATTTGCTTGAACCCTTTTGATTCTATTACAGGGTTGAGAGATAGATTTTTTTTATGGGAGAAATTTTTAAAATTATTTTCTAGTTGATCAATAACATTAGCTTTATTTATATTTCCTGAGATAGAAACAACTAAATTATCTGGAGTATAGAATTTTTTGTAAAATTCTATCAAAGATTTAATTGATAAGCTATTTACACTATTTTCTGTTCCTGCAACCTCTCTTCCCATTGAATGCTTGCCCCAGTTTAATTTTTCATAATTAGCTGCACACACTGCATAAGGGTTATCTAAAGAGGATTTAATTTCTTCTATAACAACATTTTTTTCTAAAATAAGATCTTTTTTTCTCATTAATGAATTTTGAATTATATCTGAAAATAGTTCTATAGATTCACTCGTGTTTTCCTTAGGAAAATTTGCCCAATATCCAGTTATTTCTTTATCAGTAAAAGCATTAATTGTGCCACCTTGATTTTCAATTATGCTAGAAATTTTTTTTGGAGTGGGTTTGCTTTTTGTTCCTTTAAATAGCATATGTTCAAATAAATGCGAAGATCCACTTAGTTTTTTATCTTCGGATCTTGATCCCACTCCGAAAATAAAATTTGCTGCAACAGCGTTTGTTGTACTAAATTCTGATAGAACTACTCTAATATTATTTTCAAGTATGACTTCTGAAAATTCTATCCTCATAGTTTAGTTATAATAATTTTTATTTGTAATATCATAAAAGTATTATGATGGTTTAATTCAAAATATACAAAAAGAAAAATGAAGTTTTTCATAGAAAATAAAATATCTATTAACTATTTTTGGTTGCTTTTTTTGTTATTTTGTTTTTCTTTTGTTATTAGAATTATTGGAATTGATTGGGATCAAGGGTTTCTTTTTCATCCGGATGAAAGAGCTATTTTTATGCATGCATACGACCTCAACTTTGATTCACTAAAAAATGGGATTGAAATATTTAATGCAGAAAAAAGTTCATTAAATCCTAAATGGTTTAATTATGGTTCATTTCCATTATATTTTTTAAAATTAACTACAATCTCAATCAATATTTTTTATGATTTGAATATTTTTGATTTAAGAATTCCTGCAAGAATTTTTTCTATTTTTGTAGATTCATTAACAGTAATATTTATAACTTCTGTATCATCTTATTTTATGGATAGAAAATGGAGCTTAATTGTAGGTTTTTTAGCCTCAATATCATTAATAAATATTCAAAATAGTCATTTTTTTACAACTGATGTTTTTGTGACTAATATTTCTTTATTGGTAATTTTATTTAGTTTTAAAAATTCTTATAATACAAGCTTTAAGAGAACCTTGTTATTATCATTGTTATTTTCATTAGGATTATCATTTAAATTTTCATTTTTACCTTCAATACTTCCAATTATAGGATCATATTTTTTGCTATATATTAATAATAAATTATCTTTATTATCAATATTTAAATATTCTTTAATTTTTATAATTTTTGGCATATTTTTTCTTCTAATATTCCAACCTTATATGTTTTTTGATTACCACACTTATATTTCCAATGTTTTAGAGCAATCAAAAATGGTTAGGGGAATTCATGATTTCCCGTACACTAGGCAATATATAAATACTACAAAATTTTTATATCCAATACTTCAAATAATAAAATGGGGATTAGGTCCATTTCTTGGTGTTATTTCCATATTTGGTTTTTTTTATTTCATTTATTATTCTCTAAAAAACAAATCTCAGTTAAGTTTTCTAGTACTAATTTGGTTTATTCCATATTTAGTTATTAATGGAAATTTTGACGTAAAATTTACTAGATATTTTTTACCATTAATACCTTTTATGCTTTTATTTTCAGTTATGTTTTTAAAATCTTTTTATGAGTATTTAAAAAATAAATATACATTTATTAGTAAAATTAAATATTTACTTTTACTAATTTTTATTCTTCCTACATTACATTTTTCTTTATCCTATATTAATGGGATTTATTTAACTCAACACCCAGCTGTTTTAGCATCTGAGTGGTTAGAACTAAATTCTTCATACGATGCACTAATTATTCAAGATCACTGGGAAGAGTCTATTCCTACAGCGAATGGGATTAAATTGTCCCATGAAAGACTTGAGCTTTATAATCCAGAAAGTTATGAAAAATTTGATAAAATTTTTACATTATTATCGGAATCAGATTATTATGTTATTTTTTCAAACAGATTGTACGGAACAATTCCAAGATTAGATGAAAGGTATCCGGTTTCATCTAATCTTTATAAAAAACTCTTTGACGAAACATTAGGCTTCGAAATTGTAAATTTTCAAAAACAATCAATGAATTTATTTTCTATAAATTATCAAGAAAACTATTTTCAAAGAATTCAAATTGAAAAACCTCTAATTATAAATAATTACGAAAAAGATTTTTTAATTAATTTTAATTTAGGTTGGTCAGATGAAAGTTTTTCTGTTTATGACCATCCAAATGTGATAATTTTCAAAAACAAAAAAAAATATTCTAAAGATAAATTATTTGAAATATTAGATCAATCCTCTTTTGAAAATTCTGAATATTTTAATTTTTCTAATCAAGATATTTATAAAAAATATGAAAACCTTGATGATTATAGAGAAATAAATCTTTTCAAAACCCAGATGTTTTTAAGTGATAGCTCTCTAGTACTACAAATATTTATTTGGCTTTTATTAATTAATTTTTTAGGTATACTTTCTATCCCTTTTTTTTATAAATTATTTATAAATTTTCCAGAATTTGGATACTCTTTCTATAAATTTTTTGGATTATTATCATTTTCTTTCATAATATGGATTTTTACTTCATATGAAATAATTGATTTTATTTTTATAGATATTTTATCTATTGTTCTATTAATAACTCTTTTTTCTATGATTTTATTAATAAAAAATAAAAATGAAATTTTATATTATTCAAAAAAATCTTTTAAACAAATTTTATTTATAGAGTTATTATTTATTGTATTTTTTATATTAGGTGTATTAATTAGATATCTAAACCCTGATCTTTGGCACCCTTATAGAGGCGGTGAAAAACCTATGGATTTAGCTTTTTTAAATGCAATTATCAGAAGTACAACTTTCCCTCCATTTGATCCATGGTTTAGCGGCTATTCATTAAATTATTATTACTTTGGTCATTTTATGGTTGCTTTTCTTAGTAAACTTTCAGGAATCCCTGCTTACATATCTTATAATTTAGCGATACCAACTTTTTTTGCTTACTCCTCAGCTTTAATATTTGGTTTTAGTAGTAGTTTTGTTTATTTGTACAGAAAATCTAAAGATCTACAATTTAATTGGTTTAGAATTCCTTTGTATACAGGACTATTTTCTGTTTTTTCTATTTTAATATTTGGAAATTTTGATGCTGTAATTCAAATATTAAATATAATTTTAAACTTTCAAGAAAGTTTTGATTATTGGAGAAGCACTCGTATAATTTCAATGAACTCAACTGGTTTAGAAATTAATGAATTCCCATTCTTCACTTTTCTTTTTGCAGATCTCCATGCACACCTTATGAGTATTCCTCTAATTATTTCTTTAGTTTCAATTTCCTTTATTTTTTTCTATGAATTTTTCTCTAATAACTCTAAAGTTAAAAATTTATTTATACTTTTATTTTTAGCTTTAATCACCGGGGCTATTAAAGCTACTAATACTTGGGATTACCCTTTGGGAGTTATTATAGTATCTTCTTCTATATTTTTATCCTCTTTGTTATCTGGAGGAAAATTAAATATTAGGTTTTTAAGATTTATTTTATATTTTTCTTTTTATTATTTTATGTCTAAAATTTTATTCTTAAATTTTGAAAATAATTTTATTATGCCTGAGTTTGGAATATCATTTTCTGAATGGAAAACCCCTATAATTATTATGTTAGAGATTCTATTTGTGCCAATAACTTTATCTTTTATATTTATAATTATTTATATTTATAATTTAAGGTTAAAAGTAGAATTTCTTAAATTTAACTTTTCTTATAAAAAAATAATAATATTCATTTCATTCCTATTTTTACTTCTTTTGTTTTCTGTATTTTTTAAAATAACTTCTATATATCTATTATCAGCATTACTGATTTCTGTATTTATAATATCAATTTTAAAATTAATATTATTTGAATCTGATTCAAGATTGTTTATTTGGATTACTTTGCTTCTAATTATTGGTTTTGGGATTCCTATATTAACTGATATTTTTGTTGTGAATGACGATATAAATAGAATGAATACAGTTTTTAAGTTTAATTTTCAATCTTGGATAATATTAAACTTAGGGGCTTCTTTGTTAATACCTCTAATATTTCAAGATATTAACTCAAAAAAAACTAAATCAATTTTTTTATCTTTGATTGCAATATTATTTATTTTCGGGATGTCATATCCTATTTATTCAACAAAGCCTAGATTATTAGATAGATTCTCTAATGACTATTTTGGTCTTCAGGGGAATCAATTTATGTTATCTAGTGTCTATTCATATAAGGGTAATTCAATTGATTTATCTAGTAGTTACGATGCTATAAATTGGCTAAATACTAATATCGAAGGTAATCCAATAATAGTTGAAAATTCAGGAGAACTATATACTTGGTCATCTGTAATATCTATTAATACTGGACTCCCTTCAGTTTTAGGATGGGACTGGCATGAAAAGCAGCAAAGATCTCTAGATTCTAATTCAATATCTCTAAGAAGCAAACAAATTGATGAATTTTACACTACTTATTCTGAAGAATTTATTAAGGATTTTCTAGATTACTATTCAGTTGAATTGATAATTTTTGGTCCGGTAGAAAAATTAAACTATCCTGATTTTGAAAAAAGATTAAAGTTAATACTGGAATCAAATGTTATAGAAATTTATAATAATAATGATTACATGATTTTTAAATATTTTAAATAAATGGTAATTTATGGATAAAATAAAATATATTTTCTTTGATATTTATGGAACTTTAGCAGGATTTCATCCTTCAAGAGAATCAATACAAAAAAAAATTTTAAATAGACATAAAATTTATTTAAATAAACTTCAAATTTCTTTGGGTTATAAAGAAGCAGATGAATTTATGGTTTATCAAAAAAAAATCAAACCTTTAAGAATGATGAGTAATGATGAAAAAGAATCATTTTTTATTCAATATGAATCCAAAATTTTAGAAAAAAATAATATTTATAAAAAACAATCTGAAGTTTTGAAAATTTGGATTGAAATTACTAATGAAAAATATGAATTAAAAATATTTAATGACGTTTACAGAAATCTTGATTATATTAAAGAAAAAAATTTTTTGTCAGCAGGTATAACTAATATGGAAGCAAGTGGTAGTAAATTAATTAATAATCTCAAATTAAATAACCATTTAGAGTTTATTGTAACTTCTAAAGATGCTGATTCGCAAAAACCAGATTCAAAAATTTTTAATTTCTGTCTTGATAAAGTAAATATATTGCCTGAGAATGCTATATTAATAGGAGATCAAATTGAATCGGATATTCTGGGAGCAATTAATGTAGGTATTAAACCTATTTTAATTGATAAATATGGTTACTATGATGATTTTAGAGATTGTCTTAAAATTTCTTGCTTAGATGATCTTAGGAAAATTTTCTAAAACCATCTAAACAAGAAATATATTTTATTTAAGCATCAAAGCTAAGGAAAAACTCATAAGGATGAGGTCTTAGTCTTATAGGATCCACATCATTCTCTCTTTTAAAGTCTATCCAGGATCTTATAACTTCCTCTGTGAAAACCCCACCTTTTAGTAAAAAGTCATGGTCTTCTTCTAGTGCATCTAGAGCTTCTTCTAAACTTGATGGAACCTGTGGAAGCTTCGCTTGTTCTTCAAGAGGCAGCTCAAATAAATCATGTTCTAAAGGTTCTCCTGGGTCATATTCATTTTCTATGCCATCTAATCCTGCTAATAACATAGCAGAAAAAGTTAAATATGGATTACATGTAGGATCAGCGGATCTAAACTCTATTCTTTTAGCAGCTGGATTTTGGAAATACATAGGAATTCTACAAGCAGCAGATCTATTTCTAGCAGATAATGCCAAAATTGTAGGTGCTTCAAAACCAGGAGTTAATCTTTTATAAGAATTAGTAGTTGGAGCAGCAAGAGCCATTAGTGCTTTACCGTGCTTAATTAGCCCTCCAGTATAATTTAATCCTAATTTAGAAAACCCTGCATATCCATCACCTGCAAACAAAGGTTTCCCATCTTTCCAAATTGACTGATGTGTATGCATTCCGGTTCCATTGTCTCCATAAATTGGCTTAGGCATAAACGTAGCGACCTTACCATGTCTTTTAGCAACATTCTTAACTACATATTTATATTCCATTACACTATCAGCAGTTTCTAAAAGGGTGTTATAAACTATATCAATTTCTCCTTGGCCAGCTGTGGCAACTTCATGATGATGTTTTTCAACTTTTATTCCAAACGAATCTCGCATGACTCTAATCATTTCATTTCTCATATCTTGTTGAGTATCTACAGGTGAAACAGGAAAGTATCCTCCTTTTTCTCTAGGTCGATGAGCTTTATTTAAGGTTTTTCCATCTAGCATATATTTTGATCCAGAGTTCCAAATTCCCTCATCAGAGTCTACCTCATGATGACTAAAATTTGGGCCATAATCAAATCTTGCAGAATCAAATACAAAAAATTCAACTTCTGGGCCCCAAAATGAACTATCTCCTATACCTGTACTTTTTAAATATTCTTGAGCTTTTTTAGCAATATTTCTTGGATCTTTATCATATAGTTTTCCAGAAACAGGATCTTTTATATCAGCAGTTACAGTAACTTGACCATCACTAAAAGGATCAATTTTTAATGTAGATTTATCAGGGACAAGTAACATGTCAGATTCATCAATTGATTGAAAGCCTCTTATGCTTGATCCATCAAAACCAGTACCATTTAAAAACAATCCATCATTTACTTCACTTATAGGGACAGATACATGCTGCCATATACCAGGTAAATCAACAAATTTTATATCAAGAATGTCGCAACCGTTGTCTTGCATTAACTTTAGTGCTTCTTTTGATTCGTTAGCCATTTAGAAACTCCTTGTTTTTTTTAATAATTAGTTATCCTATAATAACTATTATGTGTTACAAAATTGTTAATAATTTCATCATATATGGATAATAATAAAAAAATAATTGATTTGACTAAAGAAAATCTTAACCAATGGATAATAGAAAATCCTGATAAAAGATTTGATTTAAGTAATTTACATTTTGTTAATGAAGATTTCTCTGGCTGGAGGTTTTCTAAAGCTTTGTTAAATAATTCTAGTTTTATTAACTGTAACTTTTTTCAAGCAGATTTGTCTGAAATATCAGCAATTAACGTTGATTTTACGGGGTCTCAATTTATCAAATCAGCTTTATATAGAGCTAATTTATCACGATCTAAGTGTATAAATGTAAATTTTGAAAACGCTTGGCTGTATAGATGTATATTTTCAGATGCTTTGATTGAAAATTGTAATTTTTATCTTGCAAAAATACAAAAAGTACGATGGCCCAAAGACTTTAAATTATAAAAAAACTATTTAGAATTTAGATTTTTTACAAAAGCTTTAATTTTAGAAATATCTTTTATATTATTAATTTCTACTCCAGATGCAACATCTACTCCCCATGGTCTATATTTTGTGTTTAAATCACTAATATTATAAGGATTTAATCCTCCAGCAATAAAAATTTCTTTATTAAATAAATCTTTAAATTTATCCCAATTAAAACTTTTACCAGTTCCTCCTTTAGATGAAGTAGAAAAAGTATCTAGAATAATATAATCAGCATATTTTTGCGATGATTCAATTTGTGATTCTATAATTTCTTTTTTTTCATCATCTTTGATGTGAATCATTTTAATTATGTGAGCATTAATTTTTTGTGAATAATTATAGTCTTCTGAACCACATAACTGTACATAATTTAGATTAAGTGTTTTTATTATTGAATTCACATATTCAACTTCATGGTTTTGGAATAAACCTACAACATTTATTTTTGTATTTATTATTTTTTTATATATATTTATTTCATTTATTATTCTTTTACCTTCCTTCAAACTTATAAACCTTGAAGATTTTTCAATAAAATTCAAACCTAAAAAATCAATATTTAGATCAAGTAATAGTTTAGAAATTTTTATATCTTTAACACCACAAATTTTTATTTTAGGGTTATTTGTCATTTTTTAGTGATATATTTTGAATTAATTTTTTTCTGTTATCTGATTTCATAATAGATTCTCCAATTAATAATCCATTAGCCCCTGCATTGATCATTCTTAATGCATCTGTAGCGTTTTTTATTCCACTTTCAGCAATTTTGAAAATTCCTTTTGGAACTTTTTGAGAAATCTCTTCAAAAGTATTCAAATTGGTATTCAAAGTTTCCAAATTTCTATTATTTATTCCTAATATTTTTAAGTCCACTAATAAAGCTTTTTCTAGTTCTTTTTCATCATGTATTTCAACCAAAACACTTAATCCTAGTTCGTTTGCAATATTAAAATATTCGATAAACTGTTCTTTTTCTAATATTTTAATAATTAATAAAATACAATCAGCGCCAATAGCTTTTGATTCATAAATTTGATACTCGTCAATTATAAAATCTTTTTGTAAGACAGGTATTTTTTCTTTTTTTGAAATTTTCAATACTTTTTCTAAATCCTTATTACTTCCTTTGAAAAAATCTTCTTCTGTAAGAACTGAAATAGCATCAGCGCCTGATTCAATGTAAGTTTTAGCTTGAACGCTTGGATTTAAATTTTTATCTAAATCTCCTCCTGATGGAGATTGCCTTTTCATTTCGGTAATAAGTAAATTTTTTCTTTTTAAAATATTCTCAAAATTAAAAATCTTCGTATAGTTTGATTTAGAATTAATTATCTTTTTTAAAGGGATTTGCTTTTTCTTATTTATTATTGAAACAATTTTTTTTTGGGTAATTTCTTCTAAAATTGACATTATATTCTATTGGTAAATTCTATTAACTGGTTAAGTTTTTTTAAAGCTTTCCCATTATATATATTTTCTTTAGCTATATCATAACATTCTAAAAATTCGGTATGATAATCACATAAGTACAATGCCATTGAAGCATTCATTATTACTGAATGCTCGATGGATTTTTTCTCAATACCATTACTTTCGCTAGTTGATTTAAATGTATCTAATATTTTTTTTGCTGAATCTTTTGGAGATTTTACAACTAAATATTTTGAATCATATTTTTTTATTTCAAAGGGTATATTTTCTTCTATGAAGTTATTTTTTGAATCGTAAAAAATAGTTTTATTATCTATTTCGATTTCATCTGCCCCAGAAGCTCCACTTAATGTGATTATTCTTTCTGATTTTAGTATTTTTGCTGCTTCTGCTAATTTTTTTGCAAAATCTTTATTTGGAGTACCAATAATTTGCTTTTTTACTGAAGCAGGGTTTGTAAGAGGTCCCAAAAAATTAAAAATCGTTCTTATTCCTATTTCTTTTCTTAAAGGAGCTGCATATTTCATTGCAGGATGAAAAGATTGAGCAAACATAAAAGATATATTAATTTCATTAAGGCAATCTTCTACTTTTTCAAGATCTAATATTATATTCACGCCTAATTCTTCTAAGACATCAGCAGATCCAGAGTTGCCAGACATTGCTCTATTCCCATGTTTTGCGACAGGGATTCCTAAAGAAGCTAATAATATTGAGGAAGCTGTAGATATGTTAAACCACTTGAGGCCGCTACCTCCTGTTCCGCAAACATCTATAGCATTTTCCTTTGGTTTTATTTTTAAGGAGAACTTTCTCATTTCAGAAGCCATTCCTGCTATTTCTTGAGCACTTTCTCCTTTATTTGCTAAAGCTACCATTAGTGCTCCAAACTGAGAAGGAAGCATTTTCCCAGACATAATTTGATTCATGCAAAAAGCAGCTTCTTCAAAAATAAGATTCTTACCCGATGATATTTTTTTCAATAAATTTATAATATTCATATTAATTAAGAGTTTATAAAATTATTTAAAAGATCTTTACCATTTTCTGTTTCAATAGATTCTGGATGAAATTGAACTCCTTCTAGAGGAAGGTTTTTATGTCTAATTCCTTGAATTATTCCGATTTCACTTCTCGCAGAAACTTCAAAATCTTTAGATAAAGAATCTTCCTCGATAATTAGAGAATGGTATCTAACTGCTTTAAATGGATTAGGTATATTTTTGAAAATGCCTTTTCCATCGTGTTCTATTAATGAAATTTTTCCATGCATTATTTCCTTAGATTGAATAATATTTGCTCCAAATGTACTGGCTATACACTGGTGCCCTAAGCAAACCCCCAATACTGGAATTGTTTTTGAAAAATACTCTATAGCTTCTTTAGATATCCCTGCATGATCTGGATTAGATGGCCCAGGAGATATAACTAGATGACTTGGATTTATTTCTTCTATTTTTTCTATTGTAGTTTTATCGTTTCTTAAAACTAAAACTTCTTGATTTAATTCAGAGATATATTGATATAAGTTATATGTAAAAGAATCATAATTATCTAAAAGTACAATCATTATAAATTTCTTTCTGCATCTTCAACTGATCTAATAAGTGCCATCATTTTATTTAAAGTTTCCTCATATTCATTATCAACTATTGAGTCAGCTACAATTCCACCACCTGCTTGTATATAGACAGTATCATCTTTCATTACTAGAGTTCTTATAGCAATACATGTATCCATATTCCCATCATAAGAAAAATATCCAACCCCCCCAGAGTAAGGCCCTCTACTTTCAGGTTCAAGATCAGATATTAGCTGCATAGCTCTAACCTTAGGTGCTCCTGACACTGTACCTGCTGGGAAAGCGGCTCTTAATGCATTAAATTCATCAAATTCATCGCTCAATGTACCCGTTACATTAGAGACTATGTGCATTATATGTGAGTATTTTTCTATCTCCATTTTTTGGGTTACTTCAACACTTCCTGGTTTTGAGACTCTTCCTACATCATTTCTACCTAAATCAAGCAACATTAAATGTTCAGCTAACTCTTTTTCATCATTTAAAAGTTCTGTTGCAATTTTTTCATCTTCTTCAGAATTGGATCCTCTTGGTCTTGTGCCTGCTATAGGATGAACAGTAATTTTTTTATCAATAGATTTTACTAATAATTCTGGAGAAGCTCCCAAAATTTGAAAATCTTTAAAGTTTAATAAAAACATATAAGGTGAAGGGTTAATAGTCCTCAAACATCTATATATATCTATTGCTGAAGCGTCAGTTGTTTTTCGTAATCTTTGTGAAAATACAATTTGAATAATTTCACCTGAATAAATATTTTTTATACATTTTTCTATTGCAGATTTATATTCTGCCTTAGTCATGTTTTTTTTATATTGACTAATTAATTCATCATTACTTTTTTCAGTAGTATTATTTATATTTGAAATATTATTAAAATTTTCAGGAATAGGTTTTTTTATTTGAGTGTATATTTGATTGATTTTTTTTAAAGAGTTTTTATATGTTTCTTCTATTTTTTTATCTTTATCTATTTTTGCATAGTTTACAATAAACATTGTTTGCTTAACATGATCAAAGACAACTATAGAATCTGTCATCATAAAAATTGACTCAGGAACTTCTATTGAAGACTTATTGTTTTTCAAAACTGTTTTTTCAAAATATGAAATAGTTTCATAAGCTAAATAACCCACTGCCCCTCCAGTAAATACAGGAAACTCTTTATTTTCCGGCACAGAATAGGAATCCATTTCTTTTTTTATTAATTCCAGAGGATCTGTTTCACCGTACTCTTCATCTTTTCCTGTTTTTATTATTTTTCTTGGATCAGTTCCTATGATGGAATATCTTGCTAAGTTTTCCCCTCCAGTTATAGATTCGAGAAGAAATGAATAATTATTTTTAGTCAGTTTTATATATATTGACAAAGGTGTTTCTAAGTCGGCTCTAATTTCTTTAAATACTGGTATTAGATTAAATTTTTCCGCTTTTTTTCTAAAATCATTAAACTCGTCTGTATTTATCAAAATTACCAAACTTTCTTATAAGAAGAGATTTTCATTTTATCACGAACTAAAACCATGGTTTCATTTGCCATTTTTCTTGCATTATTCACCCCTTTATCTAAAGCTTCTTCTACAAGTGGTAAATTTTGTTCATAGTATGCTCTCTTTTCTCTAATAGGGGCTAAGAAATTATTTAATGTTTTGGAAAGATAATTTTTAATTTCAACATCTCCAATATTACCAGTACTGTATCTTTCTTTAAAATCTTTTATATTTGAATCATTATTTGTAAAGGCATCGAGATATTGAAAAACAGGATTTCCTTCAATTTTACCGGGAATATCAGCTCTAATTCTGTTAGGGTCTGTATACATACTTCTAACTTTTTTTTCAACAGTTTTTTCAGAATCTGAAAGTAAAATTACATTCCCTTGGCTTTTACTCATTTTGCCTTTTCCATCAGTACCTGCAAGCCTACCTACTTTTCCTATGAGAGTTTCTGGTTCAGGAAATATTTCACCATACATTCTATTAAATTTTCTTGCTATTTCTCTAGACATTTCTAGATGAGGAGCTTGATCTTCTCCTACAGGAACGAGATGAGCTCTTGGTAATAAAATATCAGCAACTTGACTAATAGGATAACTAAAAAACCCTGCACTTCTTCTTTCAACTGGTAAAGAATCTAATTCTCCTTTCAAAGTTGGGTTTCTTTCTAGCATTCCTAATGGAGTAACAAAAGATAACAGCATGCTTAATTCTGCATGTTCTGGAACATAACTTTGAATAACAAAGTTTGATTTGTCAGGATCTAAACCAACTGATAACCAATCTAAAGTTACATCTATTACAGATTTTTTTATTAACTCAGTATCTTGAAAATGGTCACTTAAGGCCTGATAGTCAGCAATAAGAAAATTGCATTGATATTCTTCTTGTAATGAAATCCAGTTATGAAGCGCGCCTACGTAATGACCTAAATGTAAAGATCCAGTTGGTCTTATACCTGTTAGAATTCTCTTTTTTTTATTCATAATATTTAAAGTATTGTTTTTAAGTATTAAGTTAATTGTCTCCAATTAACATCTAATTTTTCAAACATATTTTGATACTGATTTATTAGATTTTCAAGATTATCTCTTTTTTTTAGCATAAATTCTAAATTAGATTTAACGTGAGATTTATTTTTTGAACCTATAATTAAAACATGTATTTCTTTTTGAAGTAAAGAAAATGCCATTGAAAGTTCTATAGGATCTACTTCATTTAGATTAATATTTAATTCTTTTGTAACTAGTAACATTCTATTAAAGTATTCATCATAAGCACCACTTTTTAGCACTTCTTGAAATTTCAATGCATTATTATTGTTATGCTTTACTCCTAATAAAGAGGCATTTCCAATAGGTCTTTTAGCTATTACTCCTAAGTTTCTATTAGCAGCTTCACTAAGTATATTTTTTGTCCTTGCTCTTTGGTCAGCTATACTGTAACTAGTTTGAAGAGTATCAAAAAGATTAGACTTAACAGCCCAGGCTGCAGCTTCATTATCTCCTGAATATCCTATAAATTTAGCTTTCCCCTCAATTTTGCAGTCTTGCAGGGCTCTTATTACATCTCCTTGTTCTAAAATATGCGTTTCACAAGAATGTAATTGGACTAAATCTATTCTGTCTGTTTGTAAGTTTTTTAAGCTTTTTTCTACTGAAGCCTTTACTTTCTTATAAGTCCATTCTGAATCCGGAGAATTAGTTCTACCTGTTCCAGCTTTAGTTGCTAAAAAGTATTCATTTCTTCTATGGCCTACAGATTTTCCTACGATAGCTTCACTGTCATTATACATAGCTGCTGTATCTAAGAAATTTATTCCATTATCTAAACTATAATTTAGTATTTCATTAGCTTCTTTGTACCCATCATATCCAAGTTGGAATCCAACTTGGGCTAAACCGAGTCCAAGTTTACTAACTTTACTATTTGTTTTTCCGAAAATATTATTTTCCATAAAAGGTCCTTTAAACAAAATTGCAAAAAAAACTTTTGTTTTTTTTGCAATTTAGTTTTTATATAAAATATATAAATTTAAACTATGAGGCTTTACCAATCTTGAACATTTTTGTTCCACAAACTGGGCATACGCCTTGAGTAGCTGGTCTACCATTTTTCATAGTTATTTCTTGGGGACTATTCATTGTCTGCTTCCCCTTGCATTTCATGCAATACGCTTCCATGTGACCTCCGGTTTATAAACCTTTGTTTTATTTGGATAATATATTTATATACTATTCAGAATAAAAATACTATCTTTATTTCAAATATTATAGAATAAGTTTAGTATAAAGTGATCAAATGGTTCAAAATACTAACTTTATATTAATTTTTTCAACATAATTGAAATATAATTTATACTAACTATTAGCAATAACTTTTTAAATTTGAAAAATACAGAATTAACACTAAATAATATTGAAGGCTTAAAAAAATCAGCAATAGATGATTTAAAAGCTTTATCACAAGATATAGATTCTTTGGAAAACTGGAGAATTGATTATCTTGGTAGAAACGGTAAATTATCTTCCATAATGAAGATTTTAGCTACAATTTCTAATGAAGATAAAAAAATAATTGGGCCTAAAATAAATCAACTTAAAGTGGATTTAAATAAAGTTTTTTCAGATTATAAAATCTCATTAGAATCAAAAAAGTCTTCAATAGATGAAAATTATGATATTTCTCTTCCAGGAATGAAAATTCAATTAGGCAATTATCACCCTACGACATTAATTATTCGTGAAATTTGTAACGCTTTTGCATCTATGGGGTTTCAAATACTTGAAGGCAATGAAATTGAAACTGAAAAATATAATTTTGATTTACTAAACATACCATCTGATCACCCTGCTAGAGATCAGTGGGATACTATATGGCTTAATTCTATAAATGCTGAAGAAAAATACTTACTTAGAACCCATACTTCGCCTATGCAAGCTAGAATTATGGAACAAAAAAAACCACCAATTAGAGTTGTCGTACCAGGAAAATGCTATAGATATGAAGCAACGGATGCCACTCATGAATGGGAATTTCATCAAATTGAAGGATTGGCTATTGATAAAAAAATATCATTTTCTGAACTAAAAGGGACCTTGTTTGAAATGGCTAGAAAAATATTTGGTTCAGATCAAAAAGTAAGATTTAGATGTGATTTTTTTCCATTTGTTGAACCTGGTGTTGACATGTCTATTTTATGGGATGGGAAATGGATAGAAATTCTTGGTGCAGGAATGGTACATCCTAAGGTTTTGACGGGAGTTGGATATGATCCTATGCAGTATAGTGGATTTGCTTTTGGAATTGGTCCAGAGAGAGTTTCTATGTTAAAAAATAAAATCAAAGATATAAGAAATTTTCATTTAAATGATCTTAGATTTTTAAGTCAATTTGTAAAATAAATATGAAATTACCTTTAAGCTGGCTAAATGAATATGTAAATTTTGACAAATCTTTTGAAGAGATTTCAGAAAATCTTACAATGATTGGAAATGAAGTGGAGTCTATTGACCAAATAGGAGATATTTCAGGTGTTATTATTTGTGAGATTTTAAAAATAAATAAACACCCTAATGCTGATAAGCTGCAAATCACAAAATTATATGACGGTTCAAATTATTATAGTGTAGTATGCGGAGCTCCAAATATTGAGGTAGGACAAAAAATATTTTTAGCTACCATAGGATCTAAATTACCCGATCCAGAAAATAATACTTTTTTTGAAATTAAAAAATCTAAAATAAGAGGTGAAGTTTCTGAAGGAATGATTTGTTCAGAAAAAGAACTCGGTTTGAGTGATGACCATAAAGGAATAATGGTATTAGATAATGAATATAAATTAGGAGACACATTAAAAAAATATTTTTCTGACACCATATTAAATATAGACGTTACACCAAATAGAGTTGATTGCTTGTCTATTGTAGGTTTAGCTAGAGATATTTCTGCAAAATTTTCAGAAAATATAAAATTTACGTATAAAAATTCTTTGAAGTCTAAAAATAACAATAATGTTGAAATTTTAGATACCGATATATGTCCTAGATATTCAGGAGTTATAATTGATTCTGTAAAAATTGAAGAATCTCCAAAATGGCTTAAGGATAAATTGAAATTGATTGGAGAAAGACCTATCAATAATATTGTTGATATTACTAATTTTGTAATGTTTGAAATAGGACAACCGCTACATGCTTTTGATTTATCTCAAATAAAAGAAGAGAAAATTTTTGTCAGAAAATCTCTTAAAAATGAAAAAATAGAGACATTAGACGGAGAATTGAGATCTTTACCGCAAGGTACGATTGTTATTGCAGATATAGATACTCCAATAGGGATAGCTGGAATAATGGGAGGAAAAAATTCTGAAATAAAACCAAATACAAATTCTATTTTTCTTGAAGCAGCAAATTTTAACCCTAAGAATATAAGAAGTACTTCTAGAAAACTTGGCCTTTTTACTGAAGCTTCAATGCGATTTGAAAGAAATTTAAAACCAGATTTAACTGAATATGCACTTTCCAGGGCTGTAGATTTGATTATTGATATTACAGGCGGGAAAATAAGAGATGGGATGGAAGATATATTCTTAGATAAAATAACTTCTCAAGAAAAAATTATTTTAAATAAAGAAAAAATGAGACTCCACTTAGGGTTAGATATTGATAATGAAAAAATTTCTAAAACATTAAGTTATTTAGATTTTAAATATGAATTTGACTCTAAATTAGAAACATGGTCAGTTGAAGCACCATTTTGGCGATCAGATGTAGAGATTCCAGAAGATTTACATGAGGAAATTGCTAGAATTATTGGCTATGATGATATTCCTGTTTCATTTTTGTCAGGTGAAATTCCTGAATGGCAACCTAATAAATCATTTGAAACAAAAATTTTTTTACAAGACATTTTAGTTTCAGCAGGATTAAATGAGACAATTTCATATTCTGCAACTTCAGAAAAATTACTCAAAATTACTCCTTCAAATGTAAATTTTGGAGAAACTATAAGCTTAGAAAATCCAATTTCTAATGAACATTCACTTTTAAGGAAAAGTTTGATTCCATCATTGCTTTTGAACGCTTCAAGAAATACAAATAATTGGAAAAAACCAATAAAGCTATTTGAAGTTGGAAATGTTTTTTACACACTTAAATCTAAAATAATTGAAAAAACTATGATAGCCGGAATCCTAACTGGTAGTAAAAACGAACTAGATTGGAATCAATCAGATGAAGATGTAAATTATTTTGATGCTAAAGGAATAGTAGAATTGATTTTAAAAAAATTAAATATTGATTTTGAGGTTTTGAAATGTGAAGATGATTTATTTAAAAAAAATAAATCATCTACGCTTTTCAATAAGAATATAAATCAATCCTTAGGATATTTAGGCGAAATATCTGATGAAATAATTAAAAGCTTCAGCTTTAATACTGATATAGCTGTCATATTTGAATTAGATTTAGAAAAATTAGTAAAATCTCAAATGCCTATAATTTATAAAGATTTTTCATCTTTTCCTCAAGCTCATAGAGATATTTCTCTAATTGTTGATAAAGATAAAAAATATGAAGATATTAAAAAAATTATAATTGCAGAAAAATATGTGATTGAGTGTATAATTATTGATACCTATGAAGGAGATGAAATTCCTGACAATAAAAGAAGTCTTTCTATTAGAATAAATTATCAATCGCATGAAAATACCTTATCTTCAAAAATCTTAGATAAAATAGAAAAAAATATACTTTCTAAATTAAATAAGCAATTAGGTGCTTATATTAGGGAATAATAAATTTTATGGAGAAACGAATAAAAAAATCTCATTATCATGCTGATATGCTATCAGTAGAAGAAGCACGAGAAAATATACTATCAAAATTTTCAAAATTAGAAACTGAAAAAACTCCGATTCTTAAATCTTTAGGGAGTGTGATTTCTGAAGATATATTTTCAGAAATTGATGTTCCTCCTTGGAATAATTCGGCTATGGATGGCTATGCAGTTATTAAGAATGATTTATTAAATGCTTCCGAAGAAAATTTGATTTTCCTTAAAGTTGTTGAAGAAATAGCAGCAGGCCAAATACCTAATAAGACTTTAATTAATGGAGAAACATCTAGAATAATGACCGGTGCTCCTATTCCACAAAATGCTGATGCTGTTGTACCTTTTGAAGATACAAATGAGTTAGAAAGAAAAAGTCTAAAAAAAATAGGAATAAAAATCAATGTCGATCATTTTGAAAATATAAGAAAAAAAAGTGAAGATATAAAAAAAGGATCTATTGTTTTAAAAAAAGGAACTATTATAACTGCAGCTTCAATAGGTTTATTAGCATCTATTGGATTCAATATTGTACCAACTATAAGAAAGCCTGTTATTGGAATACTTTCTACAGGTAATGAATTGATTGAACCTGGCCAAAAAAATGAACCAGGAAAGATTTTTAATTCTAATTCTTATACTATTACATCGCTGATAGAATCTTACGGTGCTATACCTGTATTACAAAGTCATGCAGAAGATAATATTAAAGATTTAGAAAAAAAACTACTTAATTTTATAGATGTAGATCTAATAGTAACTTCTGCTGGAGTTTCTAAAGGAGATTATGATGTTGTAAAGGATGTTCTAAGTAAAAATGGTGATATTAACTTTTGGTCAGTTAATATGAGACCTGCTAAACCTTTAGCATTTGGGATTATTTCATTAAATAATAAGAAAATACCATTATTAGGCCTGCCGGGGAACCCAGTAAGTGCAATGATAGCTCTTGAAAAATTTGGAAGATATGCAATTGATAAAATGATGGGAAAATCTATTAGGCATAAACCAATCATTAAAGCATTTCTAGATTCTGATATTATTAATCATGATGGAAGAAGATTATACGCTAGGGTAATAGTCTCACGAGAATCAAATTCTAAACTAATTGCTAAACCTATAAGGAATCAGAGTTCAGGTGTTTTGACTTCTATGCATGAAGCTAATGGTTTAGCTATATGTCCTTCAGATATTGATATACTTAATAAGGGTCAAGAAATTGATGTTGAAATGTTCAATTGGAATGAAGATATTTCGGAAATTTTAAATTAAGAGGATTAATAATGACTATAGAAAACAGTGAAAGTATAATAGGGCTAGAGAAATTTCAAATAGATATAAATGAATTTAAAAAATCAAATTTATCTTTTAATTTTTTAGTTATTGATAAATTTTTTCAAGATTCTTCTAGAAATAGCGAATTGATGAGCTTGACTAACTCTGAATTATTTATAGAAATAGCAAAAATAGATAAAAATATGGATGATATGCCCGAAGATCATTTATTAAAGAAATTTGTATTACCAGGAACGTCTTTGATAGAAGCAGTTTTTAGAATACTAATCCTAAATGGTAATAAACCTATGGATATTTCAGAAATGGAAGAAAATTTGAAAAAAGCTTGGGCTACAGTCATTTACCTAAAGTCTTATACTACTGAAACTATAAGTCAGATGTTGAATGTAAGTAATGAATATTTTATTACTTACGTCGACTAATTTTTAAATTTCCTTTCGTTTTGATTTTGGACATAACTCCATTTGAAAAATAAAGTAGTAAGCGTTGCAATAAAAATAATATTCCCTGGAATCCACATTATTAAGCCTCCTATTTTTTGATCTTCAATAGCTTCAATGTTAAAAAGTCGAGGAATATTTTCTCCATAAAGAACAGAATCTGCTAAAGTAATAAATGCAGCAACTACCGCAGTGGGAGTAACTGCTAACAATAAATAAACTATTCTTATAGGAATAGTTATTTTTTTAGCCCCTATACTCATTCCTAATACCGGCCACCAAAATAAAATTCCACTTATAAAAAATATAAAATGCTCAAAATTATGAATAGCATTAAAATCTAAAGCATAATTAAAAAAAATAGGTAAATGCCAAGTCCATAAAGAAATCACATAAAAAATTAGACTAAATTTTGGAGAAGTTATTTTATTTATTATTTTTCTGAAATAGCTTGTTGGACGTAAATAGTCAGCTAAGCCTATACGAATTATTCTAGGAAAAAACCATAAGTTTGCTGAAAAAAAAAGTCCTGATAAGATTAACGGAGGAACAATCATGATTAAAAGCATATGCTGAATCATGTGTACCCAAAAAGTATCCTCATAGCTTGATATAGGTCCAACTAAGGCTGAAAATAAAAAAATGTACCCTATAAGACCTCTAAAGAATTTAAATATTTGTTTATTATTACTCACCAAAAATAACTTTATAGATCCAATTAAGTAAATTAAAATTGCAAAAATAAGTATATAAAAAAAAGCAGATCCATATTCCCAGGATTTTATAAAGTCTAAAAATCTAATATCGTTATTCAATTTAAAGTTAGTATTTTAATTTCCTAAGCCATGAAATGCTGAAAGGACTAGAAAAAGAGAAAAAATAAATACTCCTATAACCATACATGTTACAAAAATAGTTGAGTATAATTTATTATCAAATTTAAGATGCATAAAGAATGCTACAACTAATATAAATTTTACTAAAGAAAAAAATAACATTGCTGGAACCAGCAGGTATCTTAATTCATCAACATCAAACCACCAAACTTCAATCATTGTTATTAATCCTAGTATGATTGCTATTGCCCAATAATAAGCGGGCGAGGCATGACCTTTACCCGAAGTTATAAATGTCCAGAAATCTTTAGACATCCCTGCAAATTTACCGAAAGGGTGTTCGTACTGAGGATTAGTTTTTGATTCTGAAGTTTTTGGTATTCTCCACCAGCCATTACCATTGTAATGGAATAAATCTTTTAAAATTGACAAATTTATCTCCTATCTACTGTCCAGCTATCCATGGTAATCCTCCAGGAGGAACACCATCTCCAGCTGTTATTAAGTATAATAACGCAAAAATAATGATCCATACTATATCTACAAAATGCCAATATAGTCCTGCAAGTTCAAGGTCTATAGCATTTTCACTAGTCAAATTCCCTTTATATTCGTTATACAACAAGAATATAAGCCATATAATGCCTAATGATACGTGAGCTCCATGAAGACTAGTCAAAGTAAAAAAAGTTGATCCAAATAAGTTTGCTTGAGGAGTCATTCCTATATGGGCAAAATGAGAAAACTCATAAACTTGAAATCCCATAAATATCATCCCCATAATAATTACAAGTATTAGCCACAATTTTGCTAATACCATTTTTGATTCTTTCAAATAATGAAGAGCTAATACTACTCCAAGTGAGCTCATTAGCAAAACGAATGTACTAATTGATGTAATAGGAATATCTAAAGTATCTGAAGGATAAGGTCCATTAAGGCTTTTGTTTCTATAAGCCATAAAAGTTCCTATAAATGTTCCAAAAAACATTACATCTGAGCCAAGAAAAGCCCACATCAAAAGCTTTTTATTACTAACACCAGTTGAATTCTTTATTTCTTCTCCATGCTGGATTGTTACATCTTGATTTGACATTTTTCCTACTTTCTAATGATGTTTTTCATGAGGTTCGTTTACAGGTTCTGTGCTCCATCCAATACAACCCCAAAAAACCAAAATGAGACCTATTGTTACAAGAGCATATGAATAAATTACTCCTAGTGCAGCTATAGATAAACCTACGCCAACAAAAAGTGGATAATAAGATAAATCAGGTAAATGAATTTTAGACTCATCTACATTTGAGGTATCTTCAACTGTAACTTTAGGAGATTTAGTTTGCTTTGGACTTCCTTCTAATAGTTCAGGATATTTTTTGTACCACCAGTCATCAATATGTTCAACTTTTGGTATTTCAACAAAATTATAATGAGGCGGCGGGGAAGATATTGACCACTCTAAGGTTCTTGCATCCCATGGATCCCCGGAAGCTAGTTTTTTATTTATTCTAGAAATAAAAACATTTACCATAAAAATCAATACAGAAAATGCTATAAGAAATCCTCCAATTGTCGCTGCTAAATTAGATAGCTCCCATCCCATATTTTCGGCATAAGTATAAATTCTTCTTGGCATTCCATCTAAACCAAGCCAGTGCATAGGTGCAAATTGAAGATTAAATCCAATTAGCATAATTATAAAATTCAATATACCTAGCCTTTCATTTAGCATATACCCTGTAAATTTAGGCCACCAGAAATACAAACCTCCAAAAATTGCGAAAATAGATCCACCAAAAAGAACGTAATGAAAATGTGCAACCACATAATATGTATCTTGCTGTTGAGCATCTGAAGGTGATACTGCATGAGTTACTCCAGATAAGCCACCTATTGTGAACATTGCTATAAAGCCAATAGAAAATAACATTGCAGTTGTGAATTTAATCGACCCTCCCCATAGCGTTGCTAGCCAATTGAAAATCTTGACACCAGTAGGAATAGCAATCAGCATTGTTGATAATGTAAATGCTGTATTTGCAGCAGGCCCAAGGCCTACTGTAAACATATGGTGACTCCAAACAAACCATCCCATAAACCCAATTATTATTCCAGAGAATACAATAAATGTATATCCAAATAAAGGTTTTCTAGCAAATGTCGGCAAAATCTCAGAAACAATACCCATTGCAGGCAATATTAATATATAAACTTCAGGATGTCCAAATAACCAAAATATATGTTGCCAAAATATAGGATCTCCCCCTGCTTCGGAGTTAAAGAAGTTTGTTCCATATACCCTGTCTCCTGTCATTTGAATTCCAGCTACTCCAAGTATAGGTAAGGCTAACACGATTAGAATTGAAGTGATAAATGTCATCCAGGTAAATACTGGCATTCTCATCAGAGTCATGCCAGGAGCTCTCATATTAATTATAGTGACAATAAAATTAAGTCCTGCAGCTATAGAAGCAACTCCTAAAACATTTAGACCTAAAACCCAAAAAGTCATTCCATTTCCTGGATTAAATTGAATGGTAGAGTTAGGAGGATATCCAAACCAGCCCCCATTAGGAGCTTCTCCTGTAAGCCAACTTATATTCATCAGTATGGAACCAAAAATAAAAACCCATAGACTCAAGGCATTTAACCTTGGGAAAGCTACATCTCTTGCACCAATTTGTAAGGGTATTAACCAATTAAAAAAAGCTGCAGATAAAGGCATAACCACAAGAAACACCATAGTCGTTCCATGCATTGTAAATAATTGATTGTATAACTCTGGGCTAATAATATCATTTTCAGCTTGAGATAATTGCACTCTAATAAGCAGAGCTTCAATCCCTCCCATTATGAACCAAAAAAAAGAAACTATTCCATACATAGTTCCAATTTTTTTATGGTCTACTGTTCCTAGCCAATACCATATTCCACTATGACTCATTGGTCTAGGAAAAATCCTTGGTATTTGGAATTGTTTAGGTCCTATAATGCTACTCAAATTTACCTCTTTAACTCTTGATTGTAAGAAGCCATACTGTCATTTTCAGGCTTTAGACTTAATAAGTATTTTGCAATCTGCTGTATCTCTTGATCAGTTAGTTTTTTATCAGAATTATATATGTTTGCATGATTTTTCATTCTTGTTCCAATTTTTATGCTGTCAGGATTTTCAATCCATTTAACTAAATTTTCATAATTATTTTCTTTGATTCCTGAAGCTATAGTCAGCCTATTCCCAAAATGAGTTAAATTAGGAGCTGAGACTATAGCAGAATTTTCTTTATCTTTTTTCCACTCTTCCCATCTGTTATATTGAGAATTGATTTCTTTATGATAAGCAGCTTTTTTATACGAATCATTAGTATGGCACATACTACAGTTACCAACAAAAAGTTTTCTCCCTTCATCTTCATCTGACCCGCTATTAACTGATTTAGGAGGAGTTCTCATGCCTTCAAGCCAATTTTGATAATTTTCTTCAGTATGAACTACTACTCTAAACCTCATCATAGCATGGACAATTCCGCAAAACTCTGCACATTGTCCGTAATACAGCCCGGGGTTATCAGCTCTAAACCATAATTTATTTTCATGATTTGGAACCATGTCAACTTTTCCAGCAATTTTTGGTATCCAAAAAGAATGTAAAACATCTTGTGATTGAATATTTACAATTACATTTTTATCTTCAGGTAAATGCAATTCATTTGCAGTTACAATCTCTTCTGAAGGGTACTTAAATTCAAACCACCATTGGTGCCCAACGGCATTGATTATAATAGCATCTTCTTCATCTGGCATTACTTGTGTTTCCCAAATCCCAAATACAGTTGGAATAGCTATTATTACAATTATTATCGCAGGAATTATAGTCCAGGTAATTTCTAATCTTAAATTTCCGTGAATTTGGGGAGGTAGATCGTCATTCTTTCTTCTATATTTGAAAGTTACAAATATTATTGCTCCTTCAACAACTATAAAAACTATAACAGCGATCCAAAAAGTAAATAAAAAAAGATTTTTTTGAATTTCGGATATAGGACCTTGAGCATCAAAGGTTGATTGAGGATTTTCAGGTGTACATGACATTAATGCAAATGATAAAAGCATCAATGTGGTCATGTTAAATATAAGCCTGATTCTATTACTTAACATATAAACTCATTTGATTATTTATTCCTGATTTTTTTTTAATTACCTATATTGTAATTTTTTTTATGTCATTTAGACATCAAAAATTATAGCATTTATTAAGATTTATTGTAATTTACTAAAAAAACAAAGATTACTTAATTATAAATTTATAAATTATGAACATTCTTATAGCAACTACAAATAATGGGAAATTAAATGAATTTAAAAGAATTTTTAATTTTAATGAAAGCATTAAGCTTTTATCTCTTTCAGATTTATATATTGATATTGATGTAGAAGAAACAGGCAAAACATTTGAAGAAAATGCATCTATAAAAGCAGATTTTTATCATAATATATCTGGAATTCCAACAATTAGTGAAGATTCAGGCTTAGAAATATTTATATTAAACGGTGATCCTGGAATATATTCTGCAAGATATGGAGGAAAAGAATTGAATGATAGTCAAAGAACTGATTTAGTATTAGAAAAAATGAAAAATTTTAAAAACCCTAATAGAATAGCGCAATTTACTTCAGTTATTTGTGGAGTAGGGTTTAAAAATGAAAAAATATTTTCTAAAGGCATATTAGAGGGATATATTTCACATAAAAAACAAGGTATAAATGGATTTGGATACGATCCTATATTTTGTTTAAATAATGAAAAAATTTCTCTTGCTTGTAAATCAATTGATGATAAAAACAAAATTTCTCATAGAAGAAAGTCTATTGATAAATTCTTAAAAATATTAATTAAAGATAGAATTGTTTAAATATATGAAAAATACTTTAGATAAATTTAATAGACCTATAAGAGATTTAAGAATATCTGTGACTGATAGATGTAATTTTAGGTGTACTTATTGTATGCCAAAAGAAGTTTATGGTGAATCATTTAAATTTTTACCTCGTGAAGAATTATTAGATTTTAATGAAATTGAAAGAATTGCTGAAACTTTTGCAAAATTGGGTGTGAATAAAATCAGAATAACAGGTGGAGAACCTTTGGTTAGAAAAAATATTGAGGATTTGATTAAAAAGCTTTCAAATATAGACGGAATACAAGATATTGCTATGACAACTAATGGTTATTTACTTGAGTCAAAATTAGATTCATTAATAGAATCTGGGTTAAATAGAATTACAGTTTCTTTAGATTCTATAGACAGTAAAACTTTTAAAAAAATGAGTGGTCAAAACTTTGAAGTTGAAAAAGTTCTTTCTGCTATAAAATCAGCTAACAATAAAGGATTCAAAAAACTAAAAATTAATTGTGTTGTACAAAAAAATGTTAATGAACATTCAATACTAGATTTATTAGATTATTTTAGAGATTCGGGCAATATAGTTAGATTTATTGAATATATGGATGTTGGTAATATTAATGGGTGGGAATTGAAAGATGTTATTTCTGTAAATGAAATATTAGAAATAATCGAGAGTAAATATAAAGTAAAAAAACTTAATGAAAACTATGAAGGGGAAGTTGCAAAAAGATATATTTTAGAAGATTATTCAACTGAATTTGGATTTATTTCTTCTGTTTCTCAGCCTTTTTGTTCAACTTGTACAAGAGCAAGAATTACTATGGATGGAAAACTTGTTACATGCTTATTTGCAAATTCTGGGCTTGATTTGAGAAAGCCTATAAGAGAAGGATGTTCTTCTGAAGAACTAGATGAGATTATTAAAAATGTTTGGATAAAACGTAAAGATAATTATTCTGAAATTAGACATAAATTGACGAAATCTAATTATAAAAAAATCGAAATGTTTCAAATCGGAGGATAAATTTATGGTAAATGAAGTCCTTATATATTCTGATGGCTCTTCATTGGGTAATCCAGGTCCTGGTGGGTATGGAGTCATAATGAAATGGAAAGATAAAGAAATAAAATTATCTCAAGGATTTAGAAAAACTACTAATAATCGAATGGAATTATTAGGTCCTATTATAGCTTTACAGAAATTGAAAAAACCTCAAAATGTATTAATCACGACTGATTCAAGATATGTGATAGATGGAATAGAAAAAGGATGGGCCAAGAAGTGGCAAGGGAATAATTGGATGCGTAATAAAAAAAATGAAGCCCTAAATTCAGATTTATGGAAAATGTTAATTGAATTATGTGACTATCATACTGTAAATTTTTTTTGGGTTAAAGGGCATATGGGTCATATAGAAAACGAAGAATGTGACCTGTTAGCAAAAAACGCAGCATCTTCAAATGACTTGATTATTGATGAAAATTTTGAATTAAAGGAGCTTTCTAATGAAAGATAATGATTTTTCTCATCTAGATGAGAAAGGCTCAGCAAATATGGTTGATATTTCTTCTAAAAATATTACGAAGAGAGAAGCTTTGGCTTCTTGTAAAGTTTTCTTATCTAAAACTGCTTTTAATAAGGTCAGAGAAAATGATATGTCTAAAGGTAATGTTATTAATATAGCTAAAATAGCTGGAATTATGGCAAGTAAAAAAACACATGATCTTATACCTTTATGCCATCAAGTTCCTTTAAATAAAGTAGATTTAAATTTTCAATTTGATAATTCGAGTTATAGTATTTATATTACTTCAAAAGCTACTACTGACTGGAAAACAGGTGTTGAAATGGAAGCTTTAACGGCTGTTTCTTTGGCTGCTTTAACTATTTATGATATGTGTAAATCTATTGATAAAACAATTAAAATCACTGATATTCAATTGGAAAAAAAATCTGGAGGAAAATCAGGTAACTACAATAGAAAATAAAATTTATTTTCCTATTTTCTACATAACGATAATAAATGTTACATGTTAAACTTGTTTGTAAATGTTGTTTTTTGGCTACGTAGCTCAGGGGTTAGAGCGAGCGCTTCATAAGCGTTAGGCCGGTGGTTCAATTCCACCCGTAGCCACCAAAAAAAGAGGTAATCATGATTAAAACTAAGGTAGTAGTAACAAGAACTCAGTTTGAAAATGAGATGGAAAGACTTAGAGATGTCTCAGACTTGATAATAATTGACTCTCCAAATCCTCCAACTTCAGAAGAACTTAAAGAAAAAATTTCAGGAGCAACTGCATTGTTTGCTCATATAAATGACTCAGTAAATGGAGAAATAATGGATGCAGCTGGCCCTTCTCTGAAAGTTATAGCAGAATTTGGAGTGGGTTATGATAACGTTGATGTTGATGCTGCTAATGAAAGAAATATTGCTGTAGCAAACACCCCAGGCGTTTTAACTGAAACTACAGCTTCTTTTGCTTTCACACTTATGCAATCAGCTGCAAGAAGAATTGCAGAAGGTGATAGATTTGTAAGAAATGGCAAATGGGCTCATTTTGAACCATTAGATTTATTGGGATATGATCTTTCTTCCTCTGTTCTAGGGATAATTGGTTTTGGGAGAATAGGTTCCTATTTAGGAAAAATAGCTAATGATAACGGAATGAAAGTTTTATACTATAATCGATCAATACCTGAGGAAACTTATGGTGCTGAAAGATTGGATTCATTGGAAGAATTACTAGAAAATTCAGATGTAGTATCTTTGCATTGCCCTTATACACCTGAGACAAAAAACTTAATTGCTAAGAAACAACTTAAGCTTATGAAAAAAACATCAACATTAATAAATACTGCAAGAGGCCCAATTGTAAACTTAGATGATGTATATGAGTCTTTATCTAATGGAGATATTGCATATGCAGCATTAGATGTAACTGATCCTGAGCCTATAAACATGGATCACCCTATTCTAAATTTGGAAAATCTAACAATACTACCCCACATCGCTTCAGCGACTATCAATACAAGAATGAAAATGTCTAAAATGACAGTGGATAATATTATTGAAGCTCTTAATTCAAAAATCCCTACATACTGCGTAAATTCTGAAAATATAAACTGGTAGTTCATTTTTTTATGTACAATCATATTAAAGCAATTATTTGCGCCTGTAGCTCAGTTGGATAGAGTGCAGCCCTGCGAAGGCTGAAGTCGTGAGTTCGAATCTCTCCAGGCGCGCCACTAGGAGGAAAAAATGCCAATAAAATCAATTGATATAACTAGTACTAAATTACTTAAAAACGGTAAGAAGTTTGGTGCTGCAGGACAATATAAAGAAATAATTGCATTAGCAAAATTTATAATTGACCCTAATGAAAACTTTAATGAAAAAATCACTGATATAGACAACATACCTTTAAATGAAGATGGGTTAGTAGAGTTTTCATCAGATGTTCACATAATGATGCCGAATGATATGTCAAAGTCAAATAAAAAAATTATCTATGATGTAAATAATAGAGGTACAAAAGTAATGCTAGGTCAATTTAACTCGTCTCCTGATAAGGATGATATAGGGAATGAATTTTTAATGAATCAAGGCTACACTTTAGTTTGGAGTGGGTGGGCTAATGACGCCCCACCAGTGAATGGGTTACTGAGGCTTTTTTCTCCTGAATTATTAAATAATGGCTATCCGATATCAGGTAAAATTTACAGTCAATTTCAACCTTTAAAAGATGTTGAACAAATTATGTTGAGTGATAGAAACCATGTTCCTTATCCAGCATTTGATAATAATGAAAAACTAGCCGTATTAAGTTATAAAAAATATCCTGACGATGAAGCACTAATTATTCCAAGAGATAAATGGAGATTTGCTTGGAATAATGGGAATGAAATTATTGATAATCCTAACTTTATTTTCATGAATGATAAATTTAAAGCAGGAATTATGTATCAAATTTCATATACTGCATATGGTGCTAAATCTACAGGATTAGGATTGGCTTCAGTTAGGGACTTAATTACTTTTTTAAAATATTCTGAAAATGACCAGAATCCTACTAAAGGACAAATTGAATATGCATTTGCGTTTGGCGTTTCTCAAAGTGGAAGATTTTTAAGAGAATTTATTTATCTAGATTTTAATTTTGATGATTTAAATAGAGAAATTTTTGATGGTATTATGCCTCATGTAGCAGGAGGAATGAGAGGAGAATTTAATCAGAGATTTGGGCAGCCATCTAAAGATTTGCCTTCAGTTATTTCTCAATTATATCCATCATCTTTGGTTAAATCTCAAGATATAAATGGTAATAGAAATGACAGTTTATTAGATAAAATTTCTGAAAGAAAATCAAAGGTAAAAATATTTTTTGTTAATACAGGTGCTGAATATTGGAGAGGAGATGCTTCTCTTATACATACTTCATCTAATGGGGAAAAAGATTTAAATATACCTGAAAATTCTAGAGTTTATCATTTATCATCATGCAGTCATAGTATTGGTACCTGGCCTTTATCAGATAAGCAAGAAGTTGATGGAATGAGAGCTCAATATTTTCTTAATTCAATAGACTATACGCCGCTTATGAGAGCTCTATTAATAAACTTAGATAATTGGGTTTCTAAAAATATTAAACCTCCTGACAATTCTTATCCTAAAATTAGTGAAGGCACAGCTGTAGACCCAAACTCTTTAAGAGAAAAGTTTTCTAAAATACCAATAGATTTTCCTGAACATTTTTCCTATCCTAGAAAAATGGATTTTGGAGAGGATGAAAAAATCATAAAAATTATTCCTCCAAAAAATGGAGAACAATATGGATCTTTAGTTTCAGATGTAGATTTGGATGGGAACGAAGTCGCTGGAATTAGACATCCTGATGTTGAAATTCCTCTTGCAACCTCAACTCCATGGAACTTAAGACATCCTGATGTAGGAGCTCCTTACCAGATTGTTGGATTGACAGGTGGTCCTAGAGGAGCAACAATTCCATTTTAAAAAAAAAATAACCAAAATGACTATAGGATTTCCATTGATAATAGATATAAATCTAAAAATGAATATTTAGAAAAAATTTCAGATTATTCTAAAATTTTGATAAATGAAAGGTTCTTATTAGAGTTTGATTTTAAGAACATTTTGCAGAGATCTGCTGAGAGATGGGATTTCTTTAACAAATAATATAGAATGAATTTCTAATGTAGATATATATCAATTATATTAAGGTAAATTATGTGTGGAATATTTGCTTGTGTTGGTAAAAAAAATGTATCTGAAAAAATAATTAATGGTTTAAAACGTCTTGAATATAGAGGTTATGATTCTGCAGGTATTTGTCTGAATGATACTAATAATAATTTTGAAATCATTAAATCATATAATTCAAATTACCCAGTTGATGTACTAGAAAAATCCTTAAATAAATCTAAAATTTATTCTGAATCAGGATTAGGTCACACAAGGTGGGCTACTCATGGGATAGTCAATAATATAAATACTCACCCTCATCTTTCATTTTCTAAAAACACCTCAATTGTTCATAATGGTATAGTTGAAAATTATGATTATCTGAAAAAATTCTTATCAAGGAATCATATAGAAGTATCATCACAGACAGATTCAGAAATTATAGCTCACTTAATTGAACTGAAATTATGCTGTAAAAATCAAATTGAAGATGCAATTTTTTCAACATTAAAAATGATTGAAGGAATTAATTCAGTTGCATTAATGACTAATGATGAACCTGGTAAAATTTATGCTTTTAGTACTGATGAATCAGGAGGATTAGTTTTAGGAGAAAATGATTTCTATAAATTTATTAGTAGTGATTCATATGCACTAGAAAATGAATGTGAAAAAGTAATATTTACAGAAAAAAATGAATTAATTGTTGTTTCTAAAGATGATTATAAAATTTTAAATAATTTAAATATTACAAATTATCCAAAAGAAGTTTATTTGAAAGAAAATCAAGAAAGTATTGTTATAAATCAGAATAAATTGCAAACAAATTTTATTATTGAGAAAGAGATTTTTGAGCAAAACCAAGTTTTGAAAAAAATAATTGATAAAAGGATTTTTTCTGATTCAAAAGATTCTTTTCCAGAAATAAATAAGCATAAATTACTTAATTCTAGTAAATTTATTTTTACAGGCATGGGTTCTTCATATAATGCAGCTCATTATGGCTCATTATTGTTTGAAGATTTACTAAATATTGATTCAAAATCTGAGTTTTCTTCAGAATTAAAAAATAAAAAAATAATTGATCCTAAACATACAACTTTATTTGCAATAACCCAATCTGGAGAAACAGCAGATACAGTTGAAGCTATTAATAATTGTAAAAAACAAGGTGTAAATATAATTTCAATTTTAGAAGAACCAAATAGTAAAGCAGCAAAAATTTCTGATTCATATTTAAAATTAGAAACAGGTAAAGAAATTTCAGTTGCAGCTACTAAAACATTTTCTTCAACGCTGCTCATGTGTATTTCTATTTGTATTTATATTGCAAATCTAATAAATTTAAAGACAGATTTGATATTTGAAATAATTAAAGGATTCGAGGATGTTGAAAATAATATAACTAAAGTTTTAGATAGCAGTGATTATGATTACCTTGAAGTTTCAAAACTTATATCAACAGCAAAAAACGTTTTATTAATTGGGAAAGGTCTTACGTATCCTATTATTAGAGAAGGTTCTCTGAAATTACAAGAAATTTCTAAAATAAATTCTAACTCTTTTATTGAAGGGGAATTGAAACATGGGCCAAATGCTTTACTTGGTGAAGACTCAGTAGTTATTTCAATTATTGGCCCAACTAACAATATAAATAAATCAATTAATGCACTTAGAGAAATACATTCTAGAAATGCTAATATAATTACTATTTCTTATTGTGAAAATGAAGAAATCAGCAATTTGTCAAAATATAATTTTGTTATTGAAAATAATAATCCTTATATTTTCCCACTTCTAGCAGTGCTTCCTTTACAAAAAATATCTTTTATGTCTGCCTTAAATTTAGGGTTAGATCCTGACAGACCGAAAAATTTAGCTAAAACCGTAACTGTGGAATAGACTTAAGTATTATGACTCAACATATATCTTTTGACCCAATGCTTACTCCAAAGGAAATGATAAATAAAGGAGTTTTTGGAGGAACATATTTCACAGAGCTTATTAATTATCAGGATTATCCTGAAGATTGGTTTATGGGACTATCTAAAGAATGCTATATTTCTAATAAATATCTACCAGAAGTTAATTACTTTAAGATTAGATCTGGGCAAACTCAAAAAGAATGGGAAGAAAAAGGATGGATTCATGAAGATGACCCAAGAGGTTGGTTTGAATGGTATTGTAAATACTTTTTAGGCAGAAGGCATGAAGATGATGTTCGTCAGATAAAAAGATGGGCTGCATTTTGTGGTCCTAGAGGAAGATGGAGAAATATTATATATTCAAAAATATATAATGAAGGGTATGAAATAAAGTTTAGTGAAAAGGTTAGTCCTAGAATTCAACAATCACTACTTCACTGGTCTTATGTTGTAAATAACAAAGACTATAGAAGTTGGATAAAGTCTAAAAATTTAGATTAATCCCAAGGGACATTAAATTCTCTAACTGCATTTCTCCAAAAAATATCTTCAAGCTGTTCTGCATTAATTTCGCATATAATTGATGCTTGCTTAATTGCTATTAATTGTTCATACAAACAAATTAATGGCCTATTAGTAGTATGAGCAAATTTTAATGAAGCAATATTATCTGTTTCAACTTGTTGATGAGCATGTCCAAATGCTGAGTAGGCACCATGAAAAGAAACTGATTCAACTGCATCTGTTCCATAAAAAATTCTTTTATGATTCTCATTATTAAACAAGGTTATATAAGGCCTGATATCAGTTACAGCTGAAAGATCATACCAAATATTAGGTAAGTTTTTTAACGTATTTATTCCTATTTCAATTGGCCTATAAGTGAATGAACGCGCAATATGAGCAAGAATCCATTTTATATTTGGATATCTTTTTGTAGTAAATTCTTCAAGGTCTTTTAGATTCTTCTCGTCTCCACATCCATCTTCTCTAGACATATGTAAAGTTACCCATAGTCCTAATTCATTAGCTAATTCAAGTTGCTCATGAGGAAGAAAGTCTTCAATTATACAATTTGCCATATCTCCAGTTACAGAGTACATTCTGTATACCTTTAATCCTTGAAACCCTTTATTTTTAATATCACTTTCTATATCTTTTAAAGAATCTTTTGGGGTAGTTAGCCTATGCGCTCTAGTTAAGGGATTTCCATTTATTTGTTTGTACATAAAGTCGTTATATTCATTTATCCTAGTACCTAAAGCAGGTCTACCTAAGAATAAATTATTTACTTCTCTATTAGGGAAAACGGTATTATGCCATCCCTTTAATCCCTCTAAGTCTGCATCTGGAAATACATTTTTATGGTCGCTTGAATCATCTATTAAATCATTTTTAAGCATATGAATATGACAATCATAAATTCTTTTTGGAACCCATTCTTCTAATTCTTCGTACCAGAAATTTTTGTCATGTTCTCTGTAATCAATTAATTTCTTGTCCATTTTGTCCTCTTTGCTCACTTAGAGCTTTTACTAATTTGATTATGCACCAACACAATTAATATTTTAATAAAAAAATAGAATTAATTTGGTGGGCGATGAGGGACTCGAACCCCCGACCCCCTCGGTGTAAACGAGGTGCTCTAGCCAACTGAGCTAATCGCCCTTAATAAATATAATTTTATCAAATTTTATCAGTTATATTGATAATTGAATTATATTAATGAATATTTATAGCAATATTAAT